>OFDN01000053.1_pt1 | contig 127534 bp, 107 predicted proteins | sample 1520971 | NCBI WGS metagenome assembly OFDN01 (sample SAMEA94257418, study PRJEB24077) | hot springs metagenome | biome: Aquatic biome; feature: Geographical feature; material: Water | place: India | collected 2012-06-12 | depth 5 m
GGGATTTGTACTTCACTCCCTGCCCAATTTCGCAAATTAAGAAAGGGCTGCCGTAGGGCAGCTTTTTTCTAAATGAGAAGTTAGAGTTTATGAAAACATGGGCGTTATTAGACGGCTGGATAGTTAATAAGCCCCGCAGGGCAAGATTGCGTTCCGCCGTCCTTTTGACCGTCAGACGGTCGGACGTGCGGAACGCATCTTGTCGGGAGACCCGAACCCCTTGTTTTTTGCAAAAAAATGACCGGCTGAACAAAGCCGGTTATCAGTTAATATAGTTACGATTACTTCGTATATATATCGCTACTGTCATTAGTTTCTTCCTTGTCATCATTGTCTTCATCACTGCTGTTATTATCTGAATAATTCCGTTCAATCTCGTATTCTTGTTCCCTTTCCTGGCGGTTATCCCGTATATCTCTTAATTCTTCCATGCGCTCCTGCTTCACATACAGCGCGTTAAAGCGTTCGGCATAGTCATTTATCAACGTTGTAAATCGGTAATTACGATAACCATCGCTAATTCCCCGATACTCATTCCCCCTCCTATACGGATTAAAACCATGATCTTGCAATAATGAGTAAAAATCTTCTCGTGATTCAGCCATAATGAGGCAAGACTCAATGGCTTCCCTAGCCTTAGCTTTATCCGATATTCTGCCTGGATGCCGGATAGCCATAGTAGCCTCTTTTGCAGTCAGTTCTTGCTGCTTGACCCGTCCACGTTCAGCAGCCTTGCGGCCATGTTCAACAATACTGTTGGATAATTCGGGAAATTTTTCCATTTGCAGCCGTTGAATATCCAACTTAATATTTGCATAAGTTTTTTTATCTACCCGTTGCGAATAGCCGAAAATATTAAGGGGTTGCCGGACTACGTGAAGATGTATGTGCTGCTCGTTGTAATGACAAATTATGTAGGCTTGTCCAGCCGGACTTATTCTCTCAAGGTAGGCTTCCGTGAGGACTTTTAAATGTTCTTGAGTAATCTTATCCTTGTCCAAATCCGAAAACGACAGCACTTCATGTATTAGGAGGTTGCTGTTACTTTTTAGTGGGCCGCGCCTTAGTTTTTCTGTTTCCAAAAACTCCCTCGCCATTTCTTCATTAGTTTGGCCATCCAAAAAACGCTTTAGTACAAAACTTTCACCCCGCTCATTAACCATTTTGTTTTTGTCATGCGTGAGATAATCTAATAACTGTAAAAAGCGTCCTGATTTGGATGTAATAGATTTTATAATCATTAAACATAAGTAAGCAAGAGAGCTATTAATTTACGCCTAAAGGCCGAATTATGCTCCAGTTCGTTGGTTATCCATTGTTCTACGTCAACGGGCCGGGTAACTGCCCCTAAAAGCACGTTTTGTAGATTATTTACTATTTCAACAATAGAACTGTAATCAGTTTCACGGGAAAACAATCCTTTTTTACGCCGGGCAATGGCATCAATACTTTTATTTGCTTTTTGCAGTTCTGCCAGCAATTGAGAGAGTATTACAGCATCCGGGGTTATATAAGTGCCATTGGTGTACTTAATAGACGCATGGCGGATATAATGGGCAAGCAGGAGTTTGTGCCGGGCGGCGGCATCTTTTAATAGTTTGTGTTCTTCCCTGTTTAAAAACAGTATTATTTCTTTACTGCGCTCCCTTTGCCGCTGCTTATACAGGCGGTTGCGGTAGCGACTGTATTCTTTCCTGAGTATATCCAGGTCGGCATCAGACAAAGCGGCCCCCTTGCCTTTTTGGGCTTCGATATATTCATGAAAATTCGGTATGGTTATTTCACCCGACATTATTCTTTCACCCGTTTAGGCCGGGGTATATACGGCAATGGGATTTCATCCTGCTTTGCCTGGGAGATATTTCGCTCATACGGCAAATTCATACGCCACCTGAGGACTGGATTTTTATAGGCTGGCTTTAAAGCTACGAGTACAGGCTTTACGCCCCCTGAAAGTAAAATCCCTTTCCTTGGATTTAATGTGCGAATTTGGTTGCTGGGCAAAACGAGCTTTTTTTCAGTTCTGCCTTTTTCTATTTCAACCTCTACCGTGCCCGCCATTTTTTCAAGCACTAGGCAGGTTTCAAGCGGCTGGTTAGAAAAATATAAATGGTTATAGCAATTTCCTAAAATATTATTTCCTTCTTCACGCCCATATTTATTAATAATCTGAGAGGTCGTTTGGCAGCCCAGCACACAGGCGATTTTATACTTACGACTATTACTTAAAAAATCACTGAAATTTGGTAATTTCAAAACTCCCATTTCGTCCAGGTGCATCACCACCGGTAAGTCTCCCGGTTTTGGTAATTCTGCCAATAATGTTTCCATTAGTTGCGTTATTACTAAACTGAATAATGGTGCATGATAGCGCAAAGACATAACGGAACTTTTTAAGAAAATAATCGTAGGTTTTTCACGTAGTTCCAAAAAAGAGAAATCATCACTCGAAGTAATACGCATAATATTTTCGTCCTCAAATAGGCTAATACTGGCTTTTGTAGTTGAAGTAATATTTGAAAGTAATTTAGGGTCTGTAGCAACAATAGCGGAATATTCCTCAAATATTTTTTTATCCCTGCATTTATCAGAAACAAAAAAGTCTAGCCCGGCAGGATTGTTACTCATAGCATTAAGTAAGGTAATAACCGACCCCATATGATGATACCTGGGTTCAAGTTGTTTGGTAATGGCTATTAAAACGCTTAATAATTGTTCGGCTTTAATATTGAAGAATTTACCATCTCCATTGTTTTCACCGAGTGAGGTGGCCACAATTACATTCGCCACCCGTTTGGCAGCGGAATAGGAAACATCAATACGCTTTAGCGGGTTGTAGCAATGACTGATAACGGAAGCCATATCCAACACTTTTATAGCGTAACGGGCACTTAAGTACCCGGCTGTTTGTTTTTCCAACTCCCCGGAAATATCATGCACTAAATAACTTTTGCTGCCGGTTGCACGTAATAACTCCGGCAAAAAAGAGGACTGTGATTTACCGCTACCCGACTGGCCGCAGATAAGAGAATGCCTGAAAGCTGCCTCAAGCGTGGTACGTTTATTTTTTCCGGTTATACAAATCCCCTTATTCCAATAGCTCAAAACATCGGATTCTTTAGCGAACCCGTCGGGAGGCTTACCCATAAACAAATCGGGATTAAGCGCCAGGTATAAAACAAGCAATAAAATAATAACTAAAAGTATATACATGGTTATATATCAAGGTAATTTTCCAATAAACTGGTAATGGCGGACGCAATGCCGCTGATGAGCTTGAATATGGCCCACAGAATTAAGGCAATAGCTTTCAGTACCAGCCGCAGGAAAAAGCCCCCAAACTGCCTGAGCACATTCCCTGCATCTGTTTTTTTATTGTTGCCCATTGTTATTCCTCCGGTATAGTGGCGCTTATTGCCACTTTATAGCCGTGCCTTTTTTGATAATAGGCTTTCATAGCCTGGCTCAGAAAGGCGTAACGTTCATCCGCCTTTTTATCATTCCCCGGTTGATAGATAAAAATTATCTCCACCAGAAACGTTGGCGGCAATGGATATTCTTTGTCCCATAATACATACACCGAGTCCGGGTTTGATTTCAGTAGGGTCAAATGCCGCTTATTGTACACGCTGAATACTGCCGGGTTGTGTTCTTCCAAGTCACTAAAGACGAGCAGCTTTGTGCCTTTTCCGCAATCGCTACAACTGGCTGCTAATTTTTGCAGCATTTGAGCAATGGTGTACAGCACAAAAGAACCGTCTGCCCCGGAAGGGCTGCTGGTTATACTTCTGATATTTTCTTCAATGCGCGCATAGAAACTGTCGCGCAATTTCTCACGTTGGAGAATATTGGCGTTGACTGCCGCTTCTCCTTCAATTTTTTGTATGCTAAAAGGATTATGCCGGATAGAAGAAATTTTTGCAAACAAGACGGTGCTCCCAGCATGGGGATTATGGCTTACTGCAAGCAGGGGCTTTAGTTTCTCTATGGTTAATTCCCTGCGAGTTTCGGGAAAGCTGTCTGAACAGTCGATTATTACACCGACGGTATTGCCGGTTTCTTTGGTGAAGTACTGACAGGCCGTAATGGTAATTATAACCGTTGTGATTACAAATAGTATGTTATTCTGCGTTTTCATGGCTGGTAGGTTTAAGGTTGAAGTCGGGAAAATCAAAATCAAAGGGTTTGTTAAAACAATCAGGGCACAACCCGTCGTTCCGGTGTCGCTTGTTTACCTGGATGTATATGGCAAGGCCGTTCCTGGCGGCAGTTTCTATTCGCTTATGGTTTATGTATGCGGTTTCAAGGGTATGTGCTCCTGTAACCTCCGTTTCTGTTTTTTGTGCAGTAAGGGCGGAAATCTGCCGCTCAATGGCATTCAGTTCCCCGTCAACGTTTATTTTGTCGTTCAGGCATTTTTTATACTTACGGATGGCTTCTTTTTCTTCATCGGTATAGGGTAGATAAAAGTGGGACAGTGCGATTGCCACGCCTAAAAACAAGGTGGAAAGAATGGTAAACGGCAGTGAGCTGTGAGGGTAGCCAGTTTGCTCTGAAAGGTAGGCTGCCCGTTCTGTGCCGAGAAGGTAGAACAGCACAATAACGAATAAAGCAAACGCAATAGCGGCGTATTTCCTTGCCTGCGGGTTTTTAATCCGGGAAAAGGCTTTGGGCGCTATATGGGCCGTTGCCGCGAACAAGGCCGCCATAAAAGGGGCAAACAGCCAGCTTTGGAGGAGCGAAAATCCCCAGCTTTGGAACAATTGAATATTCAATCCACTATCCAGAACGGCAAGGCTCAGGATGGCAAAGGTTATAAGTTTTGATTTTCTGTACTTAGCAGGTTCGGGAGTATGTTCTATTGCTGCATCCACCGCAGCCTTTCTGCGGGCGCATTCCGCCTTTTTGTTTTGAAGTTCCCGCTGTTTTATCTCATAGGCGGTATTGTTCCCCACTACCACATGACGGGCAGTTTGGGGAGTGTAGCGGGTTCTGTTTTTTGCTGCCAGGTCATGGTATTTATGGAGGAAAGGGTCAAAATAGTGGTGGCAGTTATCGCCCACAGGATAGGGCATATTAAGCGCCCCGTCCGCTTTTGCGGCGGCGGTGATTTGGGCCTCTATTTCATTGAGCGAGGCGGTGAGTTCCGCTTCAAAGGAGCCGGTTGGTTTTGTGATGAGTTGTAACATGTTATTTATATTTTTAGTTATTGGTTAATCCATATTAAAAAAGTACACGCCGAATGGGCGTGTACTTTAGCATTACCTATGTTATTTTTTCATATTCATGTAGTCCCGCACCTGAGCCAATTCAGCATCAGCAATATTGGGACAGGTTTTTTGCAGTTCTTCCTGTATCCGTACCATTATGAAAGGGTTTGATAGTGAGGAATACCCTCCGTAGGATTCTATCAATCCGTTAACTTCAGGCAGGAGGTTTTCAATGCCTGGGGTTATGTCGGTAGAATCAGTTTCTCCATTGGCTTCGGTTTCAACAAAATATTGCCACGCCGATGTATACTTATTATTCATGGTTATTAGGTTTTTTAATGGTATTACGTTTTACTTGCATTCCGCCGTTTGAACCTGTGAAGAGTTCATATTTGGGTTTAAGTGATATAATCGCATCTGATAGCTTTCCGCTGCGGAAGTACTCTTCCAGGATAAATTCAGGATTATTACGGTACAGGAGCTGGCCCAGCTTAGGCAATGAACAGAGGCCGCTACCTCGGTCAACTCCCATTTCGAACGCGGCATCTACCTGTTCCTCAAGTGTTTTGTAAGTAGTTTTTTTCGGCTGATTTTCGAAAAAGTCAGTATAGAACCACACATGGCAATTCGACCTAAACATAAGCGGGGTATCCTTGTTACCTATTCCCACGGTAAGCATTCCCCTGTTTTTGGCTTCTTGAACCAACGGCGTGAAATCAGGATCGGAACTTATTAGCACTAGCGCCTGTATATTGGGACAGGTATAGATAATCTTACTTGCTTGGACACATAAGGCTATGTCACTGGAATTTCTTTTCCTGCGGGAAGAAACGCTTTGTATTGTCTCTATACCTAATTTGCTTATGGTTGTCTCCCACTGATGGTCGTGAGGCTTTCTCCAATCGGCTACTGCTTTTATAATGTCTACATCATAGCCGTTTGCTTTCAGGAACTCGCAGGCTACCAGGGTAATGATCGCCTTGCTGGCATTTTCTGCATCAACCATGACGCAGGTTTTTAAGGTTTTAGAATTAAGGGTTTTCATGGCATTTGTAGATTTCACAAATGCCCCGTTGGCGAGGAAGGAGGGGGGAACCCTTGTCAGACTTGACTTTTCCGAGCTATATTGATATACTGGCTCGAATCTGTACTTTTGCAATGTAACGGCTCTGGCGTCGAAAATCAGGCCTTACTTGCGATATGATTCCAAGTCCCCTTCCTTGCGGAGGGGCTTGTTTAATTGGGTTCCTTACGCCCATTATTAAGTTGAACATTGAACCTTTGACCGCAGGTTCTGAAGCGTAGCTCATTAATACTGCCCTGGGCAACTGAGCCATTACTATGCATGAGGTTTGTTAAAATCATGCAGCGAATAGATACAAAATTTAATGGAATAAAGAAGCGGGGAAATTTCTGTGAACGATTATGGGAAAAATTTGTGGACTATTGGATTAAGCCCCACTGCCTAGCAATAGCCATAAGGTATTTGTTATCCAAAAAAAAGTTGGAGGTGATAGAGGTGTGATGTGAAATTAAAGATATATCGGGTAATAAAAACTCGCCTTGAAAGTACAATGAATTGAATATTATTTTTTGCTGTACAATTATGTTCTTGCCATTTTGAAGGAGGCATTCTCGTGGGCCCTCAATCTTGCGCGGATTCATTCGCAGTTCGTATATTACCATTTGGTTATGTTGGTTGAAAGCATACCAGTATGCTTTATCCTGCCTACTTTTCCAAAACATACATATAAATTTTATATTACAAAATGAAATAGCATTCAACTCCTGAGTTTTATTCAAATAATGATAGAATTTCACTCCTGGAATATGGAGGTTTATAAAGCTATCACAGTTAGGTATTAATTGGAACCCTTGCTTGTGATAAAGAGAGCTAGCTGATAAGACCTGCATTACTTCTTTTCTGTCTTCTTCATCTTCACTTGCCAAAAGTATTGTTTGAGTAGACAGAAGAAATAGGTTTACTTGTGGTGTAAACATTTGACTGCTTCCGTTCATCTGATTGAATTTGGAAACCATTTCCTTATGAAAACTTCTAGAAGTCAAAATTAGAATTGGGGGCTTTACACCGTAATATAGATGATTAAGTTCAAGTATAATATCCTCGGCATTTTTATCTTTAGCATCCCGCCATTTGAGTTTCTGGTCCAAGATGAGTAATTCTGGCTTTTCGCTCCTGATTAATTCAATATATTCATTGTATGAATAATGGATGGTGGGCAGATTGCAACAAGCGAATAAATTTTTTCCTGAATTTTTTATATTTTCCATTAGTTTGGAAAAATATGAGTGCTCGTCTTCAATTAAAATAAACTTCATAATATTAAATAAAGTAAAAGCTCACTTCATATCCGCGCTTGCCATCTTTACGAGCACCATTGTGCCATTCTTCGATGGAAAGACCACATTTTTTAAACATATTTTTTGACCAGTCCAGTCCCGTTCCGACATTCTCACGCTTAGATTCATGATTATTTTCTCCAGAATCTATTATAGAAAAGAAAAATCTATCTTTCAATTTAGTAATGCGGACATAAATCCTTCCATTAACGATGGATTCCGCAATTTTTCCATGCTTAAAAGAGTTGTATATAATATTAAATATTATCAATGGTGGAAAGGCTGTTGACTGATTATATTCATTTTGCTTTATGATTATCCTATCACCTGCTGAAAGTCCATGATTTTTTTTCGGAAATTCAAGGTTAACTAGCTTTTTGCATAATTTTATCTCATGCTCTATATCGACTTGTTCATTTTTAGAATATTCATAAAACAATTCGAAAAAGTCTGACAAATTATAAAGGCTTTTCGATATATGGTTCTTATCCTGAGATTCCAGCGCAGCAGTTAAGTTCAAAGGTACTTTTTTGGAAATATGACTTAATTGATTGTTAGCATTGGCTAGGAGCGATGCTTTTAATTCAGACATAGCTATAATCTTATTTTTTGCCTTTACCCTTCGCCAGCCAATAAAAATTATTACCAATGCTAAAAGCACACCGCTTCCTATGCATATTGACAAAATTAAATTTTTTTTCCTCTGTTTACTTAACTCTGTCACGAGTTTTATTTCGCCATTTTTTAAAACAAGGTCAATTTGATTAGAACTTTCATAACTATTTGCACCAAGTTTAAAAGCTTGTCGCGGAATGTCGTTTAAAAGAACAGAATCGCTTCTTGCTAGTATCTTGTATGCATATTCCCATTTATGTTTCCTTGCATAAAAAGCAGAAATTTTTTTAAATAAATGCTTCTGGTAAATCCGTATATCCTGAGGCAGCAGAGTAGAACTTAGGAAATTGTTAAATTGAGGAGGATTTACTACACTAGTATCAATAAACTTATATAATTCTAATTCGGGAGGGATTTCATCTAATATATCAAAATGCAATGTTAAAAACTGTTGAGCTTTGGAATTCTTCTCGTGGAAATGATAATCCCATGGGTTTAGCTGGCTTTGAATTTTTAAAAAGTGTGTACAGTATTCAATTCTTTTTACCTGAGTTATCCATTCAAGTCTCTCAAAGTCTCTGGAGGTGTCTTGATTTATAATTAGAAATCCAGCTATTTCAAATTTTAAAGCACTTATGTAATCATTTTTTAATCTAAAAAAATTTGCTAGAACCCTGCTCTGTCTAAGTATATCAAACCAATCAACTGAAATTTCTTTGCTAGTATTAATCGCCTGTGCAAGGGGTTGCAATATGCTAAAATAATCTAAATCAGTAATATTAGTACCGTCAAATTGATATGAACGTAGTAGTTTGGATTGAATTAAGGCTAAGTAGGTGTACAGCTTACAGGTTAATCCACGCGGGTTTTTGAGAGCAATTGATTGTGGGATATACCCATTTAACAGGTCTTTGGCCCGTTCCCTTGAATATTGCTGATTGATTATATCTAAATATGAAATTTCTAATATTAAAGGCTTTAAAAATAAAATAGAATCTCCTCTGAGAAGCTGCATTGCCTTTTCTAGAGCAATAATAGAATGCTTGTTAATATTCTGGTAGTCATAAATAGGATTTAACTTAGCCAAGCCAATAAGCCATTGTGCTTTTTCAATATGAGTAAGTTGCTCACTATATGTAATTAATGAGTCAAGATAGTTACAATAAAGTTTAAATATTTTACTTTCATTAAAACCGGTACTTTTTTGCAAACATAGCAAAATCATAAGCTCCGCCTTTTCAGAATCAAGCTTAATATCTTTAATAAAATTAAGGAATTCTTCAGGTCTTACTTTTAGCAAAACTTCAAGATATGTAGCGCGTTCAGTTTTAAGCGGATGAGAAATTCCTAATATTGGAAACATCAGTTCGTATGCACTTTGGCTAAAGTGCTCAGGATATTCTATGTAAGGAATAATGTCAGATGTTAAAAGAAAAATATCTTCATTCCAAATTAAATCTGCAAGTTTGGCTTTTCGGTACTGAGACGGCTTCAAAAGAAGGATACTATCAACTTTTTTAATGTTGAAGGGTTCATGTAGTGGTATATTGAGGTTCTCAAGTATGTATTTTAACAAGGAATCATTGAGTACAGAATCACTAACGTCATAAAAAAACTCACCGGCAATTTGCTTGATGAAATTTCCTTCTGTTTTAGCTTCAGAGAGCTTATGCTCTTGATTCCAGTTGTCAATTAGCCTTTGTTTTGGGTGAGCGACGGGGTCTAATTTTTTTTCTATTTTCGTGGAATCAGGTATTTCATACTTTTTACCACATCCTACAGCGCTACCGAGTAAAACCGAAACTAAAACAAGAAATGCCTTACTTTTAAATTTAAGATTCATTACTCTTTACGCAAATGATTTTATATACCAAATATAAGGTCATCTGGATATTTTTCAAATACTTATGTAAACGCTATTATTTTTTCAATAGGTAATTCTGATCATTGTTTCTTTTTAATATTCTTAAGCAAGTCTGCCATTCTGACACTAACAACATTTGGCATTTGTATAGCTAATACGTTGTAGTTAAGGCTCTTTCTGTTCTTCTTTCTCCCTATGTTTTTCAAGAAAATTGATTAACAAAATATTGGCGTAATCCCGCTATTTCGCTAACTTTGAGAAAGAAAAAGCCATATAGCAAATCTGCACCGGTAGTGGTTTCCGAAGATGCAAAACAGCTTCTTTGGAACTTCGCCTATCTTGCCTATTTGGCATATAAAAATAAATCCAAAAAAGAACAGGAAAACTTAAATAACGAAGCCAATGGATAATGTGGTTTTATATTGTCGTGTATCAACTGACGAACAGGCAGAGCGGGGTTATAGTATCCGCGACCAAAAGGAGAAGCTGGAAAGGTATGCAGGTATCAAAAACTATTCAGTTATTAATTGTATAGAAGAAGACCACAGCGCTAAAACATTCAACCGGCCTGAGTTTCAGAAATTCCTTTCCGTAGTAAAGAAAAATAAAGGGGTTATCAAACGTTTTATCTTTATTCGTTGGGACCGGTTTTCCCGAAATCTGACAGAAGCGCTGCTCATGATTCGCACGTTAAAAGAATTAGGAGTAGAGTGTGAGGCAATGGAACAGCCGCTGGATATGTCAATTCCAGAAAACATGCTCATGCTTGCCATATTTCTCGCTACACCTCAAATCGAGAATGAAAGGCGGGCCAGGAACATCACAGCCGGTATCCGGCGTGCCCATAAAGAGGGCCGGTATTGTTCCCCTGCTCCATTCGGCTATAAATATGGCCGGGATGAGCATAATAGGCCGATATTAATACCCGATAGCAATAAAGCTCAATTAATACACGAGGCTTTTACTTTATACGCCAGCGGGCTTCACGAAAAAGAAGGCATACGTAGGATGTTGAAGCCCAAAGGCCTGACACTGGAACGTACACGCTTTGGCTTGGTTTTTCATAACCCTTTATACATCGGTAAAATATTCGTGAAGGGAGAAAACCAGGAGCCTGACCGAATTATACAGGGCATTCACCAACCTCTTATAAGCGAGGACTTATTCAATAAGGTTCAAATCCTATCGGGCAGAGTAAAAGTCCAGCAATCAATAAAACACACGGCTAAAGAAGAATTGCCCCTCAGAGGTTTCCTACAATGCCCGGAATGTGGTAGTAACCTAACGGGTAGTGCATCACGCAGCCGGAATAAAACCCGACACTATTACTACCACTGCCATACTCCGTGCAAAGTGCGTTTTAAGGCAAACCTGGTTCACGAACGATTTGAAAACTGGCTTGAAAGTATTGCATTAAAACCCGAATACCGGGATGAATACCTGACTATGGTTGAAACTATTTATAAGCGTGAAGAGGGTGACCGGAAGCAGGAACTTGAAAGAATAAAGATACAACTGGCAGAAAATGAAAGTATGCATCTGAAAGTTGATATGATGCTGGTGGATGAAAAGTTAGAACGGGATTCTTACACCAGGCTTAAAGAAAAGTATCAAAAGGAGCGGTTGCTGTTACAATCGAAACAGGAAGCACTTAAAGAAGTGGATGCCGATTTGTTAAAACAAATTGAGTTCGCATTCTCTATACTTTCAAACCTCCGTGAAATGTGGCAGGAGCTTGATTTAGTCGGAAAACAAAAATTGATTGGTTCGATATTTGGCGAAAAGATTGTATTTGATGGTGAGATTTGTCGAACCGCTAATTTAGTAAGTTCGGTTACTGATATTTTCAATATTGACGGGCCTTCTGATGGGGATAAAAAAGAAAAAACCGCCGGTGGAGGCGGTCTTTCCCGTTTGGTGGAGCTGAGGGGAGTCGAACCCCTGTCCGGAGCAGGAATTTGTTGCGCTTTCTACATGCTTATTGGCAGTTATTTTCGGGTATTGCTTGGCCTGCCAATTGCCATAACACTACCTTAGGTTGCTAATAATTTATCGGGTTAGCAACAATCGCCCGTAAATACCCGATATTTTGACCGTTCCGGATGATAAGCTATCGGATGAACCTATCGGAACGGTTGGCAAAGCGTAATCGTCCTGATTAGGCAGCCAAAGCGAAGTTATTTTCGCCGTTTGTTTTTTGAGCGTTCAGATTATAGGGCATCCGCACAAGGCCCTGCATGCTTACACACAAACCGCTCTACCCGTCAATTCCAGTCAGCCCCATAGTGGTTTGCAGCCTACAAAGATACAATCAAGCACTGCAAAAAGTATGCACTATTTAAATTTCTATACAAAACACGATATGTAAAAAAGATACCCTTACCAATTTATACCTTTGCCCCCGATGAAAATTGCCTTATTACGCGAGCGGAAAAACCCGCCCGATGAACGTGTTGCCCTTACCCCCCAACAAGCCGCTGAAGTAATGCGGGCTTTCCCAGGCACTATTGTTATTGTACAAAGCTCTCCTTTCAGGTGTTTTAAGGATGAGGAATACGAAGCTGCCGGAATTGCTGTGCAAGATGATGTAAGCGACGCGGATATTCTATTGGGTATTAAAGAAGTGCCTTCTGAATATTTATTGAAAGGCAAAACGTACCTGTTTTTCTCACATACGATTAAAAAACAACCGTATAACCGTAATATGCTGCGCGAAGTGCTTAAGCAACGCATCAAACTGGTAGATTACGAATGCCTTGTATGGGAAAACGGCAGCCGTATTTTGGGCTTTGGCCGATTTGCAGGCATTATTGGCACCTATAACGGGTTACGTACTTGGGGACAAAAGTTTACTTTATACGACCTTGAACCTGCCCATGAACTGGATACTTATGATGCACTGAAAAAGCATTTAAAGCTGGTTACCTTTCCGCCTATGAAAATTGCACTTTGCGGTGATGGCCGTGTAGCGCATGGTAGTCTTGAATTATTAAGATATGCCGGTTTTAGAGAGGTAACAAGAGAAGAATTGGTGGAAGAATCATACAATGTGCCTGTTTTTGCCCATTTGCGTCCAGAGGATTTTTATGCCCGCAAAGACGGTGAATTATGGGATAAATCTGATTTTTATGTGCACCCCGAGGAGTATGAAAGTACTTTTTTACCTTATGCTGAGGTAACTGATTTAATGATTAATGCTATTTATTGGCACAATAAAATCCCGGTGTTTTTTACAAAAGAAAACATGAAATCGCAGGATTTCAGGATTAAAGTAATTGCAGATATTACTTGCGATATAGAAGGCAGCATTCCGTGCACGGTAAGAGCTACCACAATTGACAACCCCGTATATGGCTGGCATAGCTATTATGAAAAGGAAACTGACCCATATTTGCCTAATACGGTTGATATTATGGCCGTAGGCAACTTGCCTTGCGAATTACCCAAAGATGCATCACACGAGTTTGGGCAATCGCTACTAAAATACATTATGGCTCCTTTACTAATGAGCGATAAAGATAACATTATTAAAAGGGCTACGATTACCGAAAACGGCTCGCTTACTGAGCGTTATAACTATTTAGAAGATTACGTTGCGTAATTAAAGTGAGAAAGCCGTCGACTTTCCCAAGCGACGGCTTACACCAATTTATATGAACCTAACTACGAACTAATGTTATTTTGAAGTATTGCTAACCTTATCAATACTCACAGTTTGTGTATCGCTGTTTTTCAAGCCCAAAAACTCTTTTAATTCTTTATTGCTGCGCATGGGCTTTGAGCTTACTCTTAACGCAGCCTTATTATTTCTACGTGTAAACTTTGAGAAATCGCTGCCATCCAATACTGCCACGTAATCATCGGGTAATACAACAAACAACTGATTATTATCCGACACATTGAATTTTAACGTATTATCACAGCATTTGTAATAATAGTTAGACATTAATATGTTCCTGTTTTTAACCAATAAATAAGCAATATCAACGTTCACCTCATCACCCTGATAGGTAAAATCAACGGTTACTGATTTTGCATTAGTAAGTCTTACAGGGTTGTCAGAATTGTATATACCAAACTTATCGGCACTAAACGCATTCCGTATCGAACTATAATTCATCCTCTGGTCATCAGCACTCTTTGCCATCTCCTCCTGATGCTCCCTCATCCGTTTTTCCCATTCTGCTTGTGCAGCAAGCCTTGCAGCCTCGGCTTCTTTGCGTAGTTTTTCAAGCTCTTCCGTTTTCTTTGCCAATAGCTTGTTGTATTCATTCAGTCTCACTACAAACGCTTCCACTGCGTTTTCATAATCAGCACCTTCAAGTATCGGATGCACCAATAATTCAATACTGTTGGTATTTCGCAGATTATACCTTAGCGGTGCGTACGCATTTTGGTTTAGCGGTAGCAATCTGATATTTCCGTTGTAAGTATAATCATACACTGCGCTGTCCCCTCCTACATGGTTTATGTCGTTGCGTTTTTTGTTTTCCTTTTTATCCTTTGTTTTTTTGGATGTAACAGTAGTTTTTTTACGGATAAACAAGTTGCGAACACTTTGTACAAAACGTTCCCACCATGTTTGTTTCTTCACTTGAACATCCCTGCGGCTCAATGCTTCTTCGTCTTGCTCATAAAACCCATCCGAGATTACATCTCCTCGTTCCAACTTCATCGATAATAAACCTGAAACACTGTCTTTCAAACTAATATCAACCTTCTTCCAAAAGTAATTGTACACAAATGGCTTAAAGTTCTTATCATCACTATCTACCTCAAACGTAACTCCCATAAAGGCGGCTAACTCAGGATGGTTTATGGTATCAGCCGTCAAGGTGAAGTTCGTTTTTGCAGTGTTCAGCGTTTTAGGCGGTTGCGGTTTGCTTTTCTTCAGTTCCTCTATTTCCGCCAATTTGGTTTCAATTTCTTTACTGCCCACCCCTTCTTTGTGCGAAAATGCAACGGTATCACCGTCTACAATCGTAATATTAGTTTCACTCCACGATGAAGCACCTATTGAAGTATCAGTCAAGTATGCTTGTTTAATACTTTCAGATGGCTCCTTTTCCCAATTTGCATTGCCCAAAAACTGCCAGTTACGAGCAACTGTATCTAAATAGTAATTGTTGAAATTAGCGTGCTTGGCTACTGTTTTTTGTTTGATGGTAATGGGACAAGCAGGGTTTACCAATACTTGTTTACCGTCTTTCCAACCTTGTATCTCAAACATTCCAGCCGACTCAAACACAAACTTTTGGCCTGCGCTGTCATACGTCATCGGGATTCCGCTCACTGCAAAATCTACAGGGTCTTTCATTTCCCTGTACTTAATTTCTACTTTACCGTTCACTTCTTTTCCATCGGCAGTTAAGAATAGGCAAGCAGGAATTTCAATCGTTGTACCGCCTTGTACAGTAATGGTTTTAGCTTCTCCACTTGTTATTGTGTACGAAGTAAAATCAACATCAAACCCCTTAAAGGCAGGTTTTATGAATGCTGCGTTTTGAGCCGGCTGTACTGCTTGCTGCACGGGTGTAGTTGCTGAAACAATTTCAGAAGGTTTGGGTTGTTCAGGCTTAAAATTAAAGGCCGAAACGGCTATTATGGCTGTGCCAATAACAGCAACCCCTGTACCACCCCAAAACCACCATTTTTTATAAAACGGAAGCGTTGCCGCTGAGTAGCCCTTCATCACCGCCCCAAAATCTTGCATTTGCCAAATGCTCTTGCTATCTATGGGGGTACGGTCTATATTTATTTTAATTCGTTGATTTTTCATGGGTGTAATTTTTTAAGCCTCCTTCATCACGTTTTTAATCCTATCCAGCAATCGGTACAACCGCACCTTTGCGTTATTCTCAGTTATGTCAAGTATTTCGCCTATTTCTTTAAAGCTGCGCTTTTCAAAAAACCGCATCTCTACCAGCATCAGGCTTTCGGCATCTAAATCAGCCAATGCGTTTGCCAGTTGTTCGTAATAATCTTCGTAGCGGTCTTCCTCCATCTCATCAATCAAATCATCCAACCCTTCGCTCTCAATATTTATCGTACGCTCGGCTTTGCGACTGTTAAACCATTTATTTAGTTCATTAATTGCTATGCGGTATAACCATGAAGAAAACGGGAACCCTCTGTATTCAAACTTTTTGATGTTAACCATCGCATTGATAAACACCTGTTGGGTAATATCCTGCGCAGTATCGGTATCATTTAACCGCTGGTAAACAAATCTGAAAATGGGCTCAAAGTATCTTTTATACAGCGGTTCAAACGCTTCGGGGCGTTTTTTGGCTGCATCTATCAGTTCCTTCTCCCCTTGTATACTGGGGGGAGGAACGTTGTATCCGGGGGATGGATTCATACGCAATTTTAATAAGGGTTCTACAAAACTCAACAGTGCGCTTTGTTTCATACCCTTGTAATACGATAACGTGGAAAAAGATACACAGAGTTCATGAGTTTTTTATTTTTTGGCGTAACTGTGTCCCCTCCCCCTTTACTTTCAGTTGGTGCGTTCTGTGATTTTTTATAAATTTCAGCTTTAAAATAACGCCATGACCGCCTTTGTAATTGACGAACTGATAGAGAAAGCCAATACGCTGCCTGCACGATTTTATACTGACCCTGAGATATTTGAAGAGTTGAAGGAAAAAGTATTTACCCGCAGTTGGCAGTTTATTGCAGACACTAATGCGGTAAAGGTGCAGGGCGATATGTACCCGTTTAGTTTTTTGGAGGGGTATGTGGATGAACCGTTGCTGTTTACCAAAGACGGAAACGAGCAACTGCACTGCCTATCGAACGTGTGTACGCACCGTGGCAATATTTTGGTGAAAAACCCCACCAACGGTAACCGTGTAATGTGCGGTTATCACGGCCGTTGTTTTGAGTTGGACGGAAGTTTCAGAAGTATGCCTGAAACCAAGGGCATGGAGAATTTCCCCGCCCCTTCTGATAATTTGGCGAAAGCTCCGTTTGCACAGTGGAGCAAGTTTTTGTTTGCATCCATCAACCCTGCTTTTGATTTTAGGGAATTGGTGGACGATATGGAAAAGCGCATAGGCTGGATGCCCTTGCGTGATTTTTGGTTTGAACCTGTCCGCTCTCAGGATTATTTGGTGAAGGCAAATTGGGCGTTGTACGTTGATAATTATTTAGAGGGGTTCCATATCCCGTTTATTCATAAAGAGTTGGCTAATGCCCTTGATTTTGGCAATTACGGGTATGAAATGTATGAATATGCCAACCTGCAATTGGGCATTGGCAAAAGCGGGGATGTTTTGTTTGATTTACCCGCCACATCGCCTGATTACGGTAAAAATGTAGCGGCTTATTATTACTGGTTATTCCCCAACATGATGTTCAACTTTTACCCTTGGGGCTTGAGTATGAACATAGTGAAACCCATAGGCCCTGAACTTTCAAAAGTGAGCTACCGTGCGTATGTATGGGACGAAACGAAACTGAACATGGGTGCAGGCGGGGCTATTGATAAGGTGGAGCGTGAAGACCAAAACATTGTAGAGGCCGTTCAGCGCGGCGTTAAATCAAGATTATACAAACAAGGCCGTTTCTCACCCAAAATGGAAAAAGGCGTACACCATTTTCACTCCCTGTTATCAAGGTTTATGAACGATTAAGTTGTTTTTATTAGCTGCTAAGACGCGAAGTTACCAAGCAACCCTTTTTGTGCAATAAAGCCTTATATGAGGGTGGCAGAGTTTTAGATAGTTGTAATTAACTACTGTTACTATTTGTGCGGCTGTTGTCATTCCCGCGAAAGCGTGAATTTGTTCGGAGGAGTTACCTTTATCGCCTGCCCGCAGATTCCCAATCAAGTTGGGAATGACCGGCCACCGCACCCAACTATCGCTATTGCGATAAAACCATCTTCGGGTTTAGATGCAATCTGTTTGCATTGATTGTCTGGATTTCTCGGGAGACCTCGAAATGATGGGGTGGGTTAACATCATGCTACAAAAAAAGACGTTACGCTGTATGACGATTACTATTAAGCACTTAGCAACCCTGCTTTTGAAGCTTTACCTATAAGATAGTTTACAAAAGCACTACATGAAACCAACATATATTTAGCATCATCAAAGTCGCTATCGGCTTCGCCCATCATAGCATGGCGGATACCATCCGCGTCATTAGTATAACCGTATATCGAATTGAAACCACTTTCTAAAGCAGGATGAATAGTAATTTTTGTTTTCAACTTTTTAATAGAAGCTCCCAAAGTCCCCTTAGTACCGCCATTAATAATATTTACCAAAGCCTCAATTGCTGAAATAGACTCCTTAATAGAGTTTCTGTAATCAGGGTTTTGTCGGTCTGATAGCTTTGTTAGTGCTGCTTTTAGATGGGTATTTACTGATTTTAATGCGTGATTTTCTGTTGAGCCGATAGCATCTTTTATACCCTGTATTTCACTTTCGTTGGTAATCGGAGTTATTAGACTATTAATTAGCCGATAACCTGCCTTTTCTGATTCTAGATTGCTATTAAAAAGGCCTTCAATGTCAGTATAACTAATTTTATCTTTGACTGCTTTAACACAATATTCAACAAAGTCATATTGTTGAAACCATTGCGCACCATAAAAATACTCTTTAATTTCTTTTCTAGATTCTTTGTAATTATAATCATTAATCCATTTATCATAGGGAATCGAATCTATATTCTTTTTAAAATATCCATGCCACAATCGCTGCAAAAAAGAGCCAAATTCTTCTAATCTTATCAATTTGTTAAAGATCGCTTCTGCAAGAACATTCCACAACCTATTTCTAAGCGGCTCATCAACACTCTCAATCTGCAATGCTTCTCTTGGTTTAGTATAACCGTATCTTTCTGAAAATAACATATATCAATTAATTAGAATATCAAAGATAAGTGAAGGCTTTAAAGAGCTATGAAATAGTTAATTACATTATGTGAATAGCATAACAGTAGTAACACTCTGTTACTACTGTTATCACACCCTGTCATTTTGAGCGCAGCGAAGAACCTTATTACAACTGTGTTCACAAAGCGGGATAAGATGCTTCCTTCGTCAGCATGACAGCGGCAAGTGCGGCTGCCAACCCTGAGCCTGTCGAAGGGTGCGGCTGCTAAACAATTTAACTCACCCAAACAATACAAAACTGCCTGAAAACTCAACACTTCCCCTCTCTTTGTAAGAGAGGGGCGAATATTAGAAAGTCGACCAACACAAAAATCAGGGGTGAGTCAAGAAAACAGCCCTTACGCTTCTTTCGTGCTTAAACGGCTATTGCGGTAGCTGTAAGTAAAGTAGATAACCAAGCCTATTACCAACCAGATAAAAAAGCCTGCCCAATTGGTATAGCCCAACTCGGTCATTAAATACAAGTTGCACAACAAACCCAGCACGGGTATTAGCGACAAGGATTTTGTGAAACAACGGTAGGCCAAGAAGATGCAAACCCCTATAAAAATAAACATGGGTATTTTGTGGCTGATTACCGCCCAAGTAGCATTATCGCCTGAGAAGCTGAAAAAGTTGGTTAGTCCCTCGGGATTTAGCCAAGCTACCAAACCCAGCAAACCAACTAACAATGCAGGTACAATGTATTTACTGTTTACGTAAGGTATTTTATAACGACTCTTTTCGGTATCGTGATTTTCTTCAAGGCTAAGTACACCGGCACACACCAATACAAAGGCAAACAAAGTGCCTACACTGGTTAAATCTACCACTGTATCAAGGTTTACAAACAATGAGGGGACTGCAACCACTACCCCTGTAACCAAGGTGGCAAAGGCAGGGGTTTTGTATTTGGGGTGAACTTTGCTGAATTTTTTGGGTAACAAACCGTCGCGGCTCATGCTCATCCATATACGGGGCTGCCCCATTTGATATACCAACAACACCCCTGCAATGGCTATAATAGCGCTAATGCCTATGATGTTTGAAAAATAAGTAAGATTGAGTTGTTGAAATGCGTGTGCCAAAGGGTCGCCAACGTTCAATTCTTTGTAGCTAACCATACCCGTTAATATCAGTGCAATGATGATGTATAACACGGTGCAAAGCACCAGTGAGATAAACATAGAGCGGGGTAAATCGCGCTGCGGGTTTTTACACTCCTCGGCAGTGGTGCTTATTGCATCAAAACCTATGTAGGCAAAAAACACCCCCGAAATACCTTTTAAGATGCCCGCAAACCCATTGGGAGCAAACGGCGACCACCTTGCAGGGTCTACATAAAATGCCCCGATAGCGATTACAAAAAATACAATTATCAGTTTAAGCAACACCATAATGTTGCCCGCCCTTTTGCTTTCGCGTATGCCTACATACACCAAGTAAGTAATCAATACCGTAATAACAAAGGCAGGTATATCAGCAATCAGTTTTAATCCGCCTAATTGGGGGGCATTTTCCCAAGCCGTCCAGCCTTCGCGCTGGGTTTCGGTAAGTGTATCAAATGCTGTTCCTTTGGCCAGCAAATCAGTAACTTCATTCCAAGTACTATGTGCTGTAAAATAATCGAGGCATAGATATTCAGGAATATGGATGTGAAAACCCCGCATCAGTGATGTGAAATAATCACTCCACGAAATAGCAACCACAATATTTCCTACTGCATATTCCATCACCAGCCCCCAGCCCAGTATCCACGCCATCAGTTCACCAAAACTGGCATAAGCATAAGTATAAGCACTACCGCTTAGGGGTATGCGCGATGCAAACTCGGCATAACACATGGCTGAAAATGTGCAGGCAATGGCCGTAAAAACAAACAGCAATATTACAGCGGGACCGCCCTCAAACGATGCTTTGCCAATGGTACTGAAAATACCCGCCCCGATAATGGCGGCTATACCAAACACCACCAAATCACGCAGGGTAAGGTTTTTGGTTAGCTGATGACCGCCTGCTTCTTCTCGTTCGGCGGCCTGTTTAAGTATAATATCTACTGATTTTTTCCTGAAAAGCTGATTGAAATCCACAGTATTTTTTTGCGTAAAAGTATGGCTTGACGGGCTTTAATGCAACAAGTATTAATGAAGTCCCACCTTTTAACAAAAAAATACCCCTCAAAAGCACAGGGTTTAAAACCCTGTGCTTTTGAGGGGTGAACTATCTTAATCGTTAAATTAGTTACGAGGTCTGGGCGGAGTGCTGCGTGTTGGCGGTTGCGTATCGCTTCCACTGCGTTGCGAAGGCTGCCTGCTACCGCCTGTGTTACCTGTACTTCCACCTGTATTGCCGCTATTGCCTATGGTGGTTCCCACTCCTATCCCAATGCTTACTCCTGTTCCAACAGTAGTGCTATGATTGGTAGGCCTTTGAGGGTTGTATTGTGTAGGTTGTTGCGCAGGGTTGCTTGCTTTTGTACTGTTTAGGTATTGCATTTCGGGGTCGGTTTGGTGGCGGGCGGTATTGTTTTGAGTTTTAATACAAGGTGCTGAGGCCATTTCAGGACTTGCGCCTGCGGTGCAGTTAAAACGGAAACTGCCGCTGGTATTTTTATCGCTGTAAAGCGTACCCAAATCTTGTTTTCCGAATTTATACTCAACTCCAACCCCTGAGGTATTATTGGGTATATCGCCCAAGTTATTGGCATACATGATAATGTAGTTACTACCGGGTTGCAGTTTCACCTGCACAGCTTGCTTTTCTTTTTTAAGGCGAAGGTTTTGAACTACCCAAACCCCGTTAAGGTTAATGGAAATAGTATCGTTATCCTCTACGCCGCTATCCCAAAAATAAAGGGTTACCATCGTGTCACTCACATTGGTGCAGCCTTGTATTTCAACATCGCGGGCGGGCTCATTGCTGTATCGCTTCATCCCTGAGTACAAGAAGTTAAACTTGGGGTTAGCCAAATCAGGATTGGCGCGTACCTGCTGGTTTTCATCGTCCATAAAAATCTGCTGCTCTTTGGGGCAGCCGGTCATTATTTGTGCGGCAGGATTGTTACCCGTAACTAACAAACGTAGTGTTCCGTTGGTGTGCAGGTTACTGCTAAGGGTTGCTTTTCCTTCGTGCCCGTTTTCTTTTATGGCCATTGCGGCGGTATTGTCGTGCAAATCACCCAAATTATTGGCAAACAACAACAGTTGGTTTTCGCCGGGGGCAAGCACCACATCCATTTCTTGTTTGGCATTTGTTAAACGGAAATTACTCAATATCCACTGACCGTTCAGTTGTACCGATACAGTATCGTTATCCTCCACTCCGCAATCCCACAATACCAGTTTCACGGTGGTTTGTTTCACCTCCATGCAGGCTTGGTTGTTGGGCAACCGTTTTTGGGTAGCTGCCGTAAGAGCCGCCGCTTGTTGAGCCGAAATTGGCCGGGTAGTAATGGGTGTTATGTTTTGCGCTATCAACGGAAGAGCCAATGCGCCGCTAAGCAGATAAAAGGCAAGGGTGTATAATTTTTTCATAGCGATAGTAATTTACTCATTTACAGTACACCAAAATAATGCCATAAGTTCAATTTATTGCTGTGAATAATTTGTAATGAATTGATTGACAGGTATAAAACCTCATAACTAATGCAAAAAAGCCCCGAAGAAGTTTGCACAACCTCGGGGTTTTATATAACAAATGGTGGCCTGTGTGTTCAGGAAATTATTTTAGGATTACTTTGTGATAAAAACGTTGGTTACTATCATCAGTAATGATTATGAAATACGTGCCTTTTGATTGACGGCTCAAATCGATGGCCGTAGTAGTGCCAGTTACTGCTTCATCAAACACTTTACGCCCGTCTGTTGTGTAGGCTTTAACATTTTTAAGCGCATTGGTTGAAGTAAGTAGTGAGATATTTAACACTCCATCGGTGGGGTTAGGATACGCTGAGACAATACCTATGGCAGGTGTAATCCCTTCGGTAGTTAATACTTCCTCTATGCTTTCTTTTGCAGCGTTGGTAAGCATCGCATCCATTTCGTCAACCGCTGGTTCTGACCCGTCAATTGAAGGGGTAAGCAACGGTGGCGGGAAATTATACACCGTTGATTGCGAATCGGTTTGGCATCCATTGCTCACAACCAATGATACAGTGTACGAACCATAGCTTGCATAAGCATGTGTTGGGTTGCGCAGGGTACTTGTATTACCGTCGCCAAAATACCATTTGTAGGTATGGGTGTAAGCGTTGCAAGTGTCATAACCGTGCATGTACTTTATTTTTTTGCCTTCGATGGCTCCGTTTGAAATTACTGCATTAACAAACGATGTAAGCTGTTTCACAACTCCTGAACTTTCGTTGTAATAACTGCCGCTTGGTGTTGTTTGCAGTTTTACTGCTTTCACGTATAAATGGTTGATGCTGTAAGGCAGGCAGCTGTATGTGTAGGTACTATCAGTTAGTATGCTGCCGTTAAGTTTTGTAAATACACTATCACCATTGTTCACATATACATTGTAGCCCAAAACACTATCGGTGGTTTTGTTCCATTTTAGCTTTCCGCTGCCAAACATTGGTGTTGAGGTAACATTTGAAACCGGCTTAATCACATCATTACGCAATGTTAGGTCTCCCATCAAAGCTTGGTGTACACCTCTTGCAAAAATACCGGTGGGTGCGTATAACGAAGCGTTGTTTTGCGACACATTGGTGCTGTATCCTATGTTTTCGCCCAATGCCATGTGGTGGAAAAACCAATTGGGTCTGCCGCCCCAAACATTGGTAAGGGTAGTACCTGAGCATAGCGGCGCACGCAAAAAACAATTGGTAGCATCCCAATCACCAAAATAGCTTCCAAACAAAATGCTGAAGGTGGATTTTATGCTATTATTCACAAAGCTATCGGTATTCCCTATGCCGCCGGCACTGGTGTAGCTTCCGCCACCGCAACCATAGGCCCATTGGTACGATGAATTCTTAAGGGTTGATATATAATCTAACGATGATACATTGCTGCTGCCTACTATGGGTGATATGTTACGCCAACCGTTGGCACCAAAAGCCTCGCCGCCAAAATATCCAAAGTTATCATCTACCAACCCGCGCTGAATGGTAGTATAATTTTTCACCCTGTAATCATGGTTTTTGGTTAAATAGTCTTCCAGCAATTGTGCCTCTGTTTTTGTGGAAAAGGCAGGCATATTGGCTAAATCTATCCTTCCCACTTGTAACTCGGCAGTTCCATCGGCAATATATGTTTGGTCAAACTTACCATCGCCGGGTATGTTGTCGTTTTGTGGGCGCGAAGCCGCTGTGTTATTAACGGTAGCATCCGTCCATGTTCCGTTCATATCACCGTAATAAACATCAGCAGGCCAAGCCCCTACGTGATCGCCATGTCCATCAGGAGCAAAATTACCACTGTAAGGTACCGGTACATGCCCTAACAGCATTACTGCCTTTGTGTTTGTTGGGTCGGTATTGTACGCTGATACAATGGTGCTTTTAACCGAAGCTGCGGTGGCGGTGCGACTAACGTAAAAGGTTTTAATACGCCAGCCATCGGCTTTCATATCGGCTATGTAACTTTCAGCACTTAATTGTAAGCTGCGGGTGGATGCAAACGTGCTATCCATTACTAACAGCAAAATGCCCCTGTTAATTACAGCCGCTAACTCTATACCTGTATTAATATACCCATAACCGGTATAAGTGGTAGAGCCAATGGTAGCTGTGCGAACCACCTTATACTCATAGGAGGTATTTACTGATACTGGAGTATCAAGATACGAAGTGGCAGAGCCGCCAAGGGTTGCAATAGCTGAGCCCCAGGAAGTGCCTGTTTTAAGTTTACGGTAAATGGTGAAGCCCGTTGGGGTTGCCCCTGAAACGGCTGCCCAGCTAAGGGTAATTGATGGCGGAGTAGCCACTACTGTTGCTGATAGTTGCACGCTAACTGTTTGCGAGGTTTGCGCTGTGAGTTGAAATGAAAGCGCCAATAAAACGCTTAATAGGGTAAATGCTTTGATAAATTTTTTCATAATAAATTGATAGTTAATGGTGGTTTTAATATGCAATAGCCAACAATACGCGAGGTAAGGCCTTACCCGGCAGCTAAAAAAGTTAAATACAATGTGGTGTAAGGTATTTAATACAGTGGCAAACTTTTTTTTGATTGAAGGTTAAAGCAAATGCAAACGAATCGATTCTATAACGAATATATACAGTGGGTTCTGAATTTCAAAGTTAAGATACTATTAAATACGCGCGGTTACAAAAAAAAACACTTTCTCCGTTTAGAAAAAGTGCTTTGATAATATTTAATACAGGGGCTACAACCCCACCAACTCAGCAAATTGTTTGGTGTTCTTTACCCCGCTAACATCTACTTTTTTCATGGCAATGGTACTCCGCTCAACTGCATTTTCGGCTTTACCGTCCATACAATACACGGTCTCGTCTTCCCCAATGGCTATAATTGTTTTTGTACTTTTCTTGCTCAAACTCACATAACTTGAGCTGTAGGTAAACAGGCCATTTATTTTTCTATCAACAACAAATACAGTAAGCGGTGTAATGGTTGTATCCTGTGTTTTCACCAACACATCTGCAATAACTGTCGGTGGGATATCAAACTTGTAAAAGGCATCGCAGTTAAATACACCCAATCCTGTAAGTCGCAACGTCCTGCCTACCGCACCTCTCATTGCACCATCATCAACATAGCCTTCAAGGCCTATACGAGCCATTTTTTTGCGTTGTTCCAAAGCATTGTTCAATCGTTCAATACGTTTGTTTAATGAACGTTCGTATCTTTTATACCTCCGCGCAAAAGCCTGTTTGGCATAGGTTTCGCCAAGCCCGCTTTTACCTTGTGTAATGTCAGCCACCAAATCAATAAACCCTTTAGCAGTTTTTAAACGAATGGTGCAGTAATCGTTGCCCTTTTCATATTCAATCCGCACATCGTTGTATTGCTGCTTGCGCACATACATTTTCTTAAACTCTTTGCGGGTGGTTTCGTTGGCAGCATAAAAAGTGTAACCTTTAAACGCTATCAACTCATTAAAAAACGGATGCTGGCTTTTAGCAATCCTTGTATACAGCTTAAACTTTACTTGGTGTACACTATCCGCTTTCACCTTTTCGGTAGCATCCACATGTACTTTAAATAAGGTCCGTTGTTTGCCGATAATCTTTGAAACTCTATATCCAAGCCTGCCCTTGCGACTTTTTGCTATTTCACCTACATCACCACGTATTTCATTTTCATCAAGCATGTATCGGTAGTTCACGTTTGCAAAACGTTCTTCAAACACAGTAGTATCAAAGCCATACGTAAAATCTGTATCCACAATTTGCAAAGGCTTGCTTTTGGTTGAATCTTGAGCCGGTTTTTCACGATTATCCGCAGTTCCCTCAAACTCCCAGTTAGCAGTTTCGGGGTTCAGTTTGTAAAGGTTAAAACCGTTGTTTGCATCTGCTGAAACAAACTCAACATCAATGGTTTTATCTTTAGCCAGTGCTAAAGGTTCGCCTTCTTTAAATGCCAATAATTCAAAATTACCGGCCGATACAAACTGGTTGGTTACCCCGCCTGAATCGTAGGCCATCGGCACCCCGCTCATCAGCATATCCAAAGGGGTTTTAATTTCGCGGTAAGTAATGTTTACATTGCCCGTAACGGGTTTGCCGTTTGCATCCACAAAAGCATCCTGCGGAATGGTAATTTTAGTACCGCTGTTTACTTTGATGCTTACTGCGCTTTCAGCAGGAATATTAAACACTTTGCGTTTTACATCGGCTTGGGGTAACAGCGGTTTGAAACCTACTGTTGAGGCAAAAACATCCGCGTTATCCACTTCATTTGCCGTTGCTGCAGGCTTTTCTTGATTTTCTTTTTCACCCAACAAGTAAAAATCACTAAACAATGAGGTAAAGGCTTGTCGTTCGTCATCGCTCATATCCGCCATTGTGTTGTAGGTAATGGTAAGTAAACGGGTACACTCATGGCCCTCTTTAGCCATGCGAAACCTTTTTGCCACCAAGTCAGCCTCGGCTGCATCTATGTCTTTTGCTTTTATTACTTCAAGATTTTTAAGCTTTGTAAGAGATTTTAATTCAGCAGGCAGGCTGCTTATGCTTTCTGTTGTAATTAAAACTGAGGTTAGTTTTTCAAGCCCCATTAATTTCTCTACCAAAACCTCATTTTTTGAAGGTTGTTTTGAAAGTATTTCTATTTCCTCTAATTGTTGAGGGAATTCAAAGTCTTTAGGGAGTTTTACCCTTGTTGAAGAGTTCAGGGTTAAAGCAGGACTTTTTAGTTTCTTAATGTCTAAAAGGGCTTCGCTTCTAAGTGTAAACGGCTCAATCAACGTGATTTTATCAACGGTTTGCAAACCGGCCAATGTCTCTATTAACCCCGTAAGGCTATCACATTCTACAATCACCTCGTCAAGCTCAAGGTGTTTAATGCCGTTTATTACGTTTTGTAACTCCTCGGCTGTAAACCCTCTTTGAAAGTAAACAGTGGTTAATGCATCAAACTTGTTGATACGTCTTAAAAATTTATTGGTCTTGCGGGTTTCGTAGGGATTTATAATTACCCCTTCGCAGTATGAAGGATGGTTCAGGGCTTCGCTAATGCTTTCGCAACTTACCTGCCCCTTAGAAATTAGTACTGATACAAGAAATACAGTTAGTGCGGCAATCTTCTTCATAGCAAAAAGTATTTATACATCTATAATTTCCTTACGGGTAAAACGATACAGTATAAATGCTAAAAGCCGGTTTTTACTTTAATTCAAGAATTAACTTACTGTCTTTCAGCGATAAAATCTTATCAGGGTCGTAAAATCTTTTTACTTGCGGCATACTTCGCGCCCGCTTAGTTACTTCGTTTTTCAATACTCCGTTTCCTTTGCCGTGTACCACTGTTACCGTGCGCACCCCTTGCTGCAATGCCAGCGCCAATTTATAATCCAAATAATCCAACTGACCTTGCAATACAGGCGTAGTACGGTAGTTTTTGGGCAATTTTTCAGTGTGTAAATCAATGGTGATATGCTTGGGTACGGTTCCTGTTGGGATTTCTTTTTTAACAGGAGTTTTGGCTGTTAGCTCTTCGTACGAAGCCTCTACTAATATTAATGTGTGGATGGAATAGTCCATTTCCATCCCTGTTTCATCGTCCAAAATCACCACGTGGCGACTGTCGAGCAGCTTCACTACCTCCCCTTTCAGCGAGGTGTTCTTGCAACATACTTTATCGCCAACTTTAAATTTCATCTTCTGCTTACCGTGTGATTTGGTTTATTTTGCGGCTGCAAAATACAAAATCTATGCAGTACGATATTGTGATAGTAGGCGGAGGTATTGTTGGTCTTGCCACAGCATACCAACTAAAGCAGCTTAATCCTTCTTACAAAATTGCCCTTGTTGAAAAAGAAAACATGCTGGGCAAGCACCAAACAGGACACAACAGCGGTGTGATACACAGCGGCTTGTATTACAAGCCGGGCAGTCTTAAAGCACAAAACTGCATAAACGGCTATGACATGATGATTGATTTTTGCAATACCCACGGTATTAAGTATGAACTGTGCGGTAAACTGGTAGTAGCAACCCAACCGCACGAACTCCCTTTGCTGGATAATTTGTACAAACGCGGACTTGAAAACGGTCTGAATAAAATCAGCTACTTAGAAAAGGAAGCCGCCCACGAGGTTGAACCCCACGTGGATATGCTAAAGGCTATCAATGTGCCTTATACGGGTATTATCGACTATTTGGAGGTTTGTGAAAAGCTGGGCGAGTTGTTTAAAAATAACGGCGGTGAGATTTTTATGGGTGAAAAGGTTACGGGCATTACTGAAAAAACCGGATTTAGTGAGGTGATTACTCCCAATAGGACTTTGCAGGCGAGACTGGTGGTTAACTGTGCGGGCTTGTATTGTGATAAGGTAGCCGCTTACACACAAAAAAATCTGGATACACGTATCATCCCTTTTAGAGGAGAATATTATATGCTGAAAGAGGAGAAAAAGCATTTGGTTAAAAACCTGATATACCCTGTGCCCGACCCTAATTTTCCGTTTTTGGGGGTGCATTTTACCCGCATGATTGACGGCGGGGTTGAGGCAGGCCCGAATGCAGTGTTTGCTTTTGCCCGTGAGGGATACACCAAAAGTGATATAAACTTGAAAGAGCTTTTTGAATCGCTGGCATGGCCGGGCTTTCAGAAAGTGATGTGGAAGTATTGGAAAACAGGTATGGGCGAAATGTACCGTTCGTTTTCAAAGGCCGCATTTACTAAAGCCCTTCAACGGTTAATTCCTGAATTGCAGGAAGACGACCTTGTGCCTGCCGAGGCCGGTGTTAGGGCACAAGCTTGCGACCGCACGGGCGGTTTGATTGATGATTTTAAGATTGTAGAAGATGCGCTAACGATAAACATTCTTAATGCTCCGTCGCCTGCTGCAACCTCTTCGCTATCCATCGGAAAAACGGTAGCTGAAATGGCGGTTAGAAAGCTGTAACTGTTTTATTGTTTTAAAACTTCTTCTTACGAGGGTTTTGACGAGTATCGTAAAACCTTAGTAATTCTATATGGGTGGGGTTGATACGGTAAATCAGCAAGTTGTGCTTTGTAATAAGTACTTCGTGAACGTTTTCCCTCCCCGATGACCTAAATTTTATGTTACCAGTACTAATTAAGGATAATACCTTTTCAACTTTAGCAACGAAACTAAACACTTCTTTCTCTGTCCATTCTTGTTCCAAATACTCGATAACCCTTGCAAAGGTTTGCTTGGAGCGTGGAGACCAGATTATTTCTTTCTCCATTTAGAAAACTCTTGCATTACAACTGCATGAGGAATACCCTCGCCCCTGTCAAGTTCAGCAATAGCCTCCTCAACATCCTTCCGCACCTCATCGTCCCATTCGTCCCAAATATCGCTTTTGGTTCGTGAATCAAACACGGCTTTTAGTTGCTTAAGTATACTTTTATCCTCTGTTTCCAAAAGCATCTTCATCAATTGAAGCTTTTCGGTTTGTATATCCATTTTGATTCGCTTTTTATTCTTCGTACCGTAATTCAAAGTTACAAAAAACCTTCTGTTTTATGACCCCGCAGAAAAGATCCTAATCAATAACAATTCTTTAGTTCTGTGGATTTAAACTCTCATTCAAAACTGTCGAAGATGCGTTAACGATAAACATTCTTTATGCTCCTTCGCCTGCTGCAACCTCTTCACTATCCATCGGAAAGACGGTGGCTGAAATGGTGGTAAGGAAGCTTTAACTGTTTTATTGACTTAGAAACTGTTACTTGAAAGTGAAGAAATAAGCTTACAGGTATCACATTTAAAATCATACAAGTGATATGTTTTTTCCTTCAATAACCACTCACCGCCACAGAATGGGCATTTTCGTTTAATATCCTGCGAGTGTCTAATGCTCTTGTAGTTAAACAAATAATAGTAGGTAGGTATTTGGCTAAGTTCGGTTATCTTTTTACAAATTTCTATCCCTTGTTTTGACAGTTGTGAGTCAACGTCCCACATTTGTTTCATCGCCCACTTTTCACCAACTGTACAATTCATTTGCAGCGTATCAAAAGCTTTGTAGTTACTTTCCCAATGCAAAATATCTTGATAGCCATACTCGTTAAACAATGGCAACCTGTATAGCGGTACATTATGGTTGCAGGTGCCACATCTTACAGGAGAACTAAAATCCAAAAAAGTTGTAAATAAGATATAGTGTTCGCTTTTTGTGCATTCGCATACTTCGGCTTCATTAATATACAGCTTACCTGATGATTTAATTTGAATTTTGGTATTAGCAAGCTCTTCGATGCTTGTAATCCTTTTATCAATTAGAGGTGTGTTGTATTTTTTGTGTAACGCATCTTTTGCAAGGGTAATAACAGAGCTACAAATCTTATCATCATCAAAATACAGGTTTTCACTATCTCCCTGCACTTGCCCGTTATTCCTGAAAGAAATCAACAGCGAATGGAATTCTATGTATAGCTTTTCCTTATCCGCAACTAATTTGGTTGATAGCTGTATTTCTTGCGTGTACATGGTTGGGGTTCAAAATTATCTAATCAACAAATCTCAATATCCCTTAATAATACTATTTGGTCTTGTTTGAAATCATCCCAGTTAACAACACCTACTGGCCTAATTCCATAAGTATTAAGTCGAGGTGTTCCATCCTTATTTAATATTCTTAAAAGATGAAATAGAGGTTCAATGGGATACCCGGCAAGTTTAGAGTTTTCTGTAAGCTTAAAATTGATTTCCGGGTTCAAAATTTCAACCACCACAAATCTCGATTTTCGACCTGTAATTTTAAAAACCGCAACAACCAAACATTTAATTTCCATGCTTTACTTCAACCTATCCGGGTTATTTTTAATAAAACTTTCCCAACTGCCGTGTTTTACTCCTTTGCCTTTTAATGATGTATTTTGAAAGAAATGACACACTGCCGCTGCCAAGCCATCTGTAGCATCAAGGTAGGTGGGCATTTCTTCAAACTTTAAAAGGGTTTGCAGCATAGCTGCCACCTGTTCTTTGCTGGCTGTTCCCTTACCGGTAATACTTTGTTTAATTTTTTTGGGGGCATATTCAAAAATGGGGACATCGCGCTGCAAGGCCGCTGCAATAGCAACGCCTTGCGCCCTGCCCAGCTTCAACATACTTTGTACGTTTTTACCGAAAAAGGGGGCTTCAATGGCCATCTCATCAGGGTGGTAAGTATCAATCAAATACGTAATGCGCTCAAAAATCTTTTTCAGCTTCAACGCATGGTCTTCTAATTTGCTCAGGTGGATAACCCCTGCATTTATTAACTCAAATTTTTTGCCCGTACACCCCAACAAGCCATATCCCATTATATTTGTGCCCGGGTCGATACCCAGGATGATTTTCTCAAAGTTATCTTGACTGTTGCCCACCATAGTTACCAAACCCCAAAAATAGCGCATACCTGTTTGAAAACCCCTACCCTGCTAAAAAAACACTGGTTGCTACTGCTGAAAATAGTAGTACTTGCCGTGAGTTTGTGGGTGCTGTACGACAAACTGGTAACCGACGGGGGTACTGCCTCTGTTTCAATTCAAGGCCATCATTTTATTGCATTACTCTCAAACCCCATGCTGTGGGGAGTGGTTTTGCTGATGTGCCTTAACTGGAGCATTGAAGCCCTGAAATGGAAATTACTCATCAACCGTTTTGAGCAGGTAAGTTTTTTAACGGCCATAAAAAGTGTTTGCACAGGAGTGTTTATCAGCCTGTTTGTAAATATTCTTGTGCCCAACCGCATTGGTGAGTTTGCAGGCAGGATTATCTACGTTAAAACAAATAAAATCAAAGCTGCCCTTATCACCACTATCGGCAGTTATGCGCAGTTTGCGGCCACCGCCATTTTTGGGGCAATTGCCTACTTACTGTTTTGGTATACTTTTTCGGCCTCGCAATGGGAAGAGTACCAAGGTTATTTGCTGATAGCAGCCGTTGCCTTTGTCGGGCTGCTTATCCCATTGCTGTATTTTAATATTAACGTGGTTTCGTGGGTGCTTGGCAAACCCAAACTATTACGGCGGTTTAAGAAAATTACCTCGGTATTTTATTTTTATAACAACGTACTGTTACTTAAAGTATTTGTACTTGCGGTGCTGCGATACGCCGTGTTTTGCACCCAATTTATATTGCTTTTGCAGTTGTGCGGAGTACAAATAACCCCAAGCCAAGGATTGCTTGCCGTACCTGTTATCTTTTTAGTGCAAACCGTAGTGCCCAGTAATGCCCTCAGCGATTTGGGCGTTCGCGGGGCTGCATCGGTTAGTTTTTTAAATTACTACAGCGATAACAACACAGGCATTTTAACTGCCGCCTACCTGCTTTGGGGCATCAATATTCTGTTGCCCGGATTACTTGGGGCTGCCTTTTTTGCTGTTTTTAAATACCGCAACGGAAATGGTTCTAATCAGTAGCATAGTTATACTTCTTACCGTATTTTATACAGTGCTGATGGGTGCCTACCGCAAGGGCTGGCGACAAATACCCGCGTTTGAGACAACCCAAACTGCCCCTACCCTGTTTGTAACCGTTATTGTACCTGCCCGCAACGAGGCACAGAACATTGTACGCATACTTAATTGCCTGCAACGGCAAAATTATCCGTTGGGTAGTTTTGAAATTATTTTGGCCGATGACCACTCTGACGACCAAACGGTGGTTGTAGCCAACTCATTAGGTATTGCCAACTTACGAATCATAGAATTGGCCCAAATACCCGGAAAACGATATAAAAAAGCCGCTATTACTGAGGCCATAAAACAGGCCAAAGGTGAGATTATTGTTACTACGGATGCCGATTGCTCAATGAATGAATATTGGTTAAGTAACATCGTATCGTTTTTTGAACAAACGAACGCTGCACTGGCAAGCGGTCCGGTATTGTTTGATTGGGAAAAATCATTTTTTAAGTCCCCTGCTAATTTTTTACTTACCATACAGCAACTTGAGTTTGCCGGTTTGGTGGGCATTGGCGGTGCGGCATTGCAATTAAAATTCCCCAATATGTGCAACGGAGCCAACTTGGCCTACCGCAGGCAGGTATTTGATGAAGTAGGCGGTTATATGGGCAATGACAATTTGTTATCAGGCGATGATGAGTTTTTAATGCACAAAGTATTTAGCCGCTATCCTGATAGGGTTCACTTTTTAAAGCACCCTTCCGCTATCGTAAAAACCCCGCCATCATTTACTTGGGGGCAATTTTGGGGGCAGCGAATGCGTTGGGTATCAAAAAGCACTAAATACAGCGATAAGCGCATCACTGCTGTGTTGGCGATGGCTTATTTGTTTAATCTGTTAATTGTTGTCAATTTGATAGCAGGCTTTGCAAACCCTTTCTATTGGGCGCTTTTTGCCCTGCAACTGGCTGCTAAAATTATCATCGAGTACTATTTTTATACACCAATACTTAACTTTTTTGGGTTACCTAAGCTACGCAGGTACATTATACTTGCCGAGCCTTTTCACATAGGCTATGTGCTGACCATTGGTATTTTGGGTAATTTTGGCACTTATAACTGGAAAGGGAGAAAACAATGAGTACCATGCCGCCCGTGCTGGAGAAGAAGATTTTAACATCGCTGCTGTTTACAGAGAGTTTTGAAACCATACTGGAAGAAACAAAGCAAAATGAGTTTTTGGTGGCAAATGTGCTTAAGTGGCTTATCACCCGCAGGTACGTAACTCCGATGAAATACAACGAGACCAAAAAAGACTACGAGCCCAGCTTTATATACGATAGTGATAATATGCGGGCATTCCATTACCGCATCACAGCTGAAGGGCTTAAATTCATTGGTACAAAGTTCTGAACGCGGTATTCCCGATGGGGTATTTCAGGTTTCAAATCTATAATTTCATTACTTTGCAGTTGTGCAGGCAAAAAGCCCGTTTTATAAAAAGTTTGTAGCAAACAAACTGGCTGTGGCCGGTGCTGTATTTATTGCTGCTATCATACTAATGGCAGCATTTGCCTATCTGTTTATACCTGATAAAACCACGTATGCCAATAGTATGCAGCTATCGCTGGCATTAAAAAAACCCGGTTTTAGTACCCAATTTTTCAAAATCCCCCAAACCTCTGAAAAAACAAGTTTTATCAGTCGTGTGTTTAATGGAACAGAAGAGGAACACCGACTTATCCCTTTAGAAAAGTTTGAAGTGGTGGGCGACACCGTAGTTATCTACGAATATTTTGGGGTAGACGGCATACAAGGCCCTATAACTAAACTGGGCAAAAGCGACCTGCAATTACCCGATTTAAGCAAAGAAACCATCCAAAAGCAGTGCATTACCAACAATACTTATTTATTGGGTACTGACCGTTTCGGCCGTGATATGTTTAGCCGAATGGTGCTTGGCTCAAGGGTTTCATTGGCAGTGGGTTTGGTTTCGGTGGCCATCTCGTTACTAATTGGCATAGTTTTGGGCGGTATTGCTGGGTATTATGGTGGCAAAGCTGATGCAGCCATCATGTGGCTGATAAACGTAATATGGTCGTTGCCTACCTTGCTGATGGTAATAGCCGTTAGCGTGGCATTGGGCAAAGGCTTTTGGCAGATATTTATTGCAGTGGGGCTTACCATGTGGGTTGAAGTAGCCCGTGTAGTCCGCGGACAGGTAATGGCTTTGAAGGAAAAAGACTTTATAAAGGCTGCCCAAATGTTGGGGTATACCGATATGCGCATTATTTTCAGGCATATTTTGCCCAACGTTACCGCCCCTGTGATAGTAATAGCCGCAGCCAATTTTGCATCGGCCATATTGTTAGAAGCAGGGTTGAGTTTTTTGGGCATTGGCGTACAGCCGCCCATACCCAGTTGGGGCATGATGATAAAAGAACACTACGGCTACATTGTGCTTGATACAGCTTACCTTGCTATAGTACCGGGAGTAGCCATTATGTTGCTGGTAATGGCTTTTAACTTTGTGGGCAACGGATTGCGCGATGCGCTGGATGTGAGGATGAAAGGATAATTTATAATACGGTTAGTGATGATTATGACGGCAAAAATTAGTTTATAATATTGTGAGGACACTCATGAAGGTTTGGTTAGCGCTTTTTAAAAACAGATGGTTGGCTCTGGGAGTATCAGTTTTGATACTTTCGGTAGCTTATTACATTGATAACTACCGTCAAAAAGCCGAAAGTAACTATGCCGAACTTACCCGCACCTTACAAACCCACCTTCACGAAAAAGAAAAAAGCATTGAAAAACTGCTTGCCAACGATTCTTTTCTAAACAGTTTTATTAAAGACGGTTTTAGCCTTGAAGGAAGAAAAAGGCTGGATAAGCGTGATTTTACCTTGATGGTTTACAAAGACACCTCGTTGGTGTTTTGGTCGGATAATGAGGCCGACCCTGATGTGGTGCGGGAAAAAAAATCGGAAGAGATTGATGTATTAAAAACCAATAACGGTTGGTACTTGCACAAAACCCGCAAAATTGGTCGCCACAGCTTTGTACTCTTATACCGTTTTTATACCCGTTACCAATACCAAAACCGTTACCTGCGCAGCAGTTTTGCAGAAGGTGTAGGCATAAAAAACACCGCTGAAATATCGCCCAAACCGGTGCAAGACTTTGCCCCTGTAAAAAGTATTTACGGCAAAAAACTGTTCTATTTAGCCCTGCATCCCTACACGCATAACTCGTTTACTATTCCCGTGGTGGTGCTTACCTTGCTTGGCTTGTGGCTGTTCTTTATTTTCCTTTCCAACCAATACGAATGGTTTTTAGATAATGGCCGAACATTAGCAGGCACATTGTTTTTTGCCCTTGTACTTATACTGGTTAAAATACTTATTGTCGACTTAAAGTTCCCGTCGTTTCTACAATCCAGCTTATTGTTCGACCCCGGAGTGTATGCTTCGTCGGGTTTGTTCTCTTCGTTAGGCGCATTGCTGGTAAACGTGGTACTGCTGTTTGTGTTTGTGTTTACCCTTTCAAAGCAAATGGCTACCGCAAAAGACGATGTAACCGTTACTCCCAAAAATCTCCAATCAACATTATTATTTATCCCTGCATTTTTCGTACTGATTGTTTTTACGGGGTTTATTATTAATATCATTCGCAGCCTTATTATCGATTCAAACATCCCGTTTGATATTGCCAATATTTTCCATTTCACATGGTTTAGCCTTGTTGGCTTATTAATCACCTCGTTGCTGGTATCCATCCATTTCTTTTCAAGCAGCATGGTGTACCAGCTAATGCTTCGCCTGCAGCTTAGCAACCGTTTGTTTTTAATTAACGGCGCAGCAGCGGTGGGCTTTTATGCAGCCTACCAGTTTTTTACCAACCAATGGCAGCCCTCACTGCTGGTGCAGGGCCCCGCTTATGCTTTTGCCATTATTATTGTTTTACAGCTAAGTAAAGATTTAAAAGTAGCTCAACGTACGTTGGGCTATGTATTAGTAGTATCTGTGTTTGTTGCGTTATTGTTTTACCGGTTTAATATTGACAAGGAACACGAGATACGCAAACTATACGCTATACAACTGAGCGACGCAAAAGATATTGAGGCTGAAAACACTTTTACAGATATTGAGCACCAAATAGCTAACGACCCGCGTATTTTTAATTATTTCACCAACGCCATTTTCTCTAAACGCGACCTTGAAAAACATATCAATCAGTTGTATTTCACAGGGTATTTGGGCAAGTATGATGTAGAAATATTTGACTACGATACCATTGGCAACTTTTTCAGGGAGAACAATTATTACACTTACGAGTTTGTAAACACGCTGTATAACAGCCATTCGCAGCCTACCCTCAGCAATTATTTTTATTACATCGTATATCCTTCGGTGCAGTATTCATACATCGCCAAATACGATTATTGCGCAGGCAAGCACACCATGGGTAGTTTATTTATCCTACTGAAACGTAAACTTACCCAAGACCCAAGTTTATTTACCCAACTGCTATCACAGTCCAATTCTGATAATAAAACACCGCCCTACAATTACTCGTATGCCTTGTACCAGAACGATAAGTTGGTAAACAAGGGGGGCAAATACAGCTACAGCCTCAATTTTACATTTGATACTACTGAACGGAAAGAATTTGTAGTATCCGACGGGTATTCTCACCACATAAAGCACGAACCCAATAATTTAATTGTGGTAGTAAGCAAAAAGGTAGACAGTGTGCTGCAACCGCTGGCCGTGTTCTCTTTTTTGTTTTTAATGCTGCTGCTGTTTATTGCCCTGCTGTTTGCTTATAACGGCTTAGTAGTATTGATACGGGCAGGATTGGCGTATTACACGGGCAAATGGAAATCGCTGTACAGGCTGCATCATTTTGCACGGTGGTTAATCCCGATACGGCGTATGCGAGGACTGCTGTTCAGCACCCGTATCCAAGTTACCATCTTTTCGCTGGTATCGGCTATTTTGCTGCTTTCGGGCTATATTTTCCTCCGTTACATTGATTATAAGTACACCGAGCGGCAGCGCGATAAGATGGTGCAAAAGATAAAATCGGTAAGCGGTGCTTTTGAAAACCGTGCACAGCTTGAAATGCAATTGATGCTGCCTACTGAATTAACGGCTTTTGTAAACCAAATCGGCGACTCGTATGAAACGGACATCAACTTTTACAATGTCGACGGGCAGTTGGTAACCTCTACCAAAAACAAAATTTACTCCAGCGGTTTGGTGGGAAGGCAAATACACCCCGAAGCCTTTGTGAAATTGCAAAAAGAAGCGCAGTCGTTTTATATTCACGATGAAAAAATAGGTTCGCTTAAATACATTTCAGCCTATGTGCCCGTGCTGGATGCCAAACACACGGTAATAGCCTACCTGAACCTGCCGTTTTTTACCAACGAAGCCGAGTTGAACGATGAGATTTCAGCCTTCTTTGTCAACTTTGTTAACCTATATATTCTTTTCTTCCTGGTGGCGGCATTGATTGCCTACCTAATCACCCAACGGGTTACCGCACCGCTTACCATCATTCAGAACAAACTTTCTAAACTAAGCCTTAGCAGTAAAAACGAGGTGATTGAATGGAAAGGCGATGATGAAATTGGCGAACTGGTAGCACAGTATAATAAAATGCTGGTGGCACTTGAAGAGAGTGCAGGCAGGCTTGCTCAAAGCGAGCGCGAAGGAGCTTGGCGTGAAATGGCCAAACAAATTGCCCATGAAATAAAAAACCCGCTTACTCCCATGAAACTCAGCGTGCAACATTTGCAGCGCGCTTGGGCTGCCAAAGGAGATAATTTAGAAGACACTTTTAAACGGGTAACACAGGTATTGATTGAGCAAATTGATAGTTTATCAAACCTTGCATCGGAGTTTTCGGCGTTTGCAAAAATGCCCGAACCTGTATCAGAAAGGCTTGAACTAAATGAGTTGGTATTGCTTACCGCTACCTTATACGAAACAACAGAAAACCTATCGGTCTCATTCTTCCCCTTGCCGGCAAAGGCGTACATAAACGGGGATAAAGACCAGCTTTCGCGGGTGCTTACCAACATTATTACTAACGCAATACAAGCCATCCCCGAAGAAAATCAGGGGAAAATCGAAATACGCATTGCCCACGAAGGAGATATTTATAAAATAGAGGTGAGCGATAACGGCAAAGGCATTCCAGATGATGAAGCAAACAAGGTATTTATTCCGAGTTTCAGTACTAAAACATCGGGCATGGGATTAGGATTGGCCATTTCTAAAAAAATAATAGAGGGCATGGGGGGTAAAATTTACTTCGTATCGCAAGTGGGTATCGGAACAACATTTTTTGTAGAATTACCTGAAGCTGAAGCGCCGATTGAATAAATGCAGGCAACTTTTTCAGCCCCTACAGCGTTTAGCACTTTAATATCAATATACTAACCAACCATGCTGAGAATTATAGTTTGCTTTTTATGCTTATTGCTGGTATTTATTGCAGCCTGCAAAAAGGAAAAAGAGAACAACGATACCACACAATACCCGGCTATATTACCATTTAAAACTGCTGATATGGAAACCTATGGGGTGGGCATGTTACGCAATAATAACGGCCGTTTTACGATTCAAATGGTGGATAAACAGGATGGCGGATTAGTGCACACTTCTAAAGTAATAAGTTTAGATATTTCACCATCAAGTAGCAATTTGATTGCTTCTTCCGTACAATTGTTTTCTTCACAAACCCCAATTAGTGGCAGCCTTTTTTATGATAAAGCTACCAGCAACAGTTTTTCTCTTTCACAAATAAAAGGGGCAGGAGATACAGTTGTCTTCCTTACCTTTCGAAAATTTAATGATATACTGCTCCAAATGGATCTTCGTAGCCTGACGGAGCCAAACTTTGACTTGGCTAAAATGATACCTGTGGCCAATGGTTATCTATTTATCGGTTCAGTACAAAAAAATAATCAGCGCGATGTGTGTGTGATAAAATACTCTAAAAACTTAAATAGAGTTTGGATGAAAACCTTTGGCGGTAATTTGAATGATGCGGGGATGGACGGTGTTGAACTTTGCGACAACAACTACGGGATTCTTGCATATACCTATAGCATTGGCTCAGGAGACAGGGATGTTTGGTACCTGAAACTTAGTCCTAATGGAGACTTTATTTCAGGGACTACGTATGGCGGCAGCGGCTATGAAGAACCCCAGCAGATTATCAGCAATGGATGTGATGTTTATATTGCCGGGCACTCTGCAAGTTTCGGAAATCCTGAACATCACGGGTATTTGTTAAAAATAACCGACAACGGCACTAAAATTTGGGAGAACACCTACGGAACAAGCAATCACGACGGTTTTCAAACCATTACATTTACTGCTGATAAATCGGGCTTGATTGCTGCGGGCAGAAGTATGCAAGGAACTACAGGACCTGAAGATTTATTTATTGTTTGTACAGATTTGAACGGTAACGAAAAATGGCGTAAAAAATACGGAGAGGCTGATTTAACTGAAAACCCTGTTGCTATTCTTGCTGACGAAGAATTTTATTATGTGCTCTGCAATCGTATTGACTTGACGGGCAAGTTCGGTGTGGTTTTTATAAAAGATAAACTACCTAATTGATTTTATTTCCAAACGTGCACCACACTTTTGGTTTCAAAAAATTCTTCGGTGTAATATTCTGATAAGGGATAGGTGTCTATCACCAATTTAGGATGCGCACTTACTAATTCACTTAACTCCTCTTCAAGGTCGCCGCCTTTAAGGTAAAGAATACCATTTTGCAATGGGTTACGTTGTTCACCTGATATTTTGTTTTTTACCCATCCGTAAAAAGGCGTGATGCGAGTAACCGCACGGCTGACAATAAAATCAAATTGGCCTTTTAATGTCTCGGCACGTTGGTTTAGCGCTTTCACGTTTTGCAAGCCAAGAGCCGCAGAAACCTCTTGCACCACTTTTATTTTCTTACCAATAGAATCTACCAAGGTAAACTGACACTGCGGAAACATAATTGCCAGCGGAATACCGGGGAAGCCCCCGCCTGTACCAACATCTAGTATGCGGCTTCCGTTCTCAAACATTACCACCTTTGCAATGCCCAATGAGTGCAGGATATGACGTTCATACAGAGCCTCAATGTCCTTGCGTGAAATCACATTAATTTTCTCGTTCCACTCAGTATAAAGCGGCAACAACGCGTCAAACTGTTTTACTTGTTCTTCGGTAAGGTGATCAAAGTATTTGGTAATGATTTCAGGCATTTAATTTAAAATGATAAGCGTATTTACCAAACCCATTGTTTTTGCTTTGAAAACAATGTGCGTATCCCTACCAAAAGGTAATATACGAAGTAAAAAATATCTAACAGTATAATGCCCCAAATAAGGTTGTTTTCTTTCAGCTTATCCATTGCCATGTAATACACAGGGATAATGGCCAGCAAGCGTACACCGTATGCAATACCAACCCACATGGGCATAAACCAAAACGAAAGCAATACAATGGCGCTGGCATAAAACAATATATGACTGATGTTTAGCACAGTTAAAAGAGCCTTTGTACCGGTTTTGTAATGCTTGCCAGTGTACATATGACGGCGTTTCTGTTTGAACCAATCTCCCCATTTTGTTTTTGGGTTTGAGATGGTAAACGCCGAAGGTCGAATACTAATTTCTGTATTAGACGCAGTTGCCACCTCATTCACAAAAAGGTCATCATCGCCTGATATAATGTGATTATGGCTGGCAAATCCCTTTACCCTGAAAAATGTATTCTTTTTGTACGAAAGGTTGCGGCCAACACCCATATAGGGTTTACCCGCCAACGCAAACGAAAGGTACTGCAAGGCAGTATAAAAAGTTTCGTAACGGATAAGGTAGTTTAGCAATCCGCCTGTTTTTTTATAGGCACCATATCCTAAAACAACTTCGGTTTTTTGTCCGTAGGCTTGCTGCATCTGGGTAATCCAATCAGAGCCTGTGGGCATGCAATCGGCATCGGTAAGCAAAAGAGTATCGTACTTAGCAGCCTTTATACCCAAAGTAATGGCAAATTTTTTGCCTTTGGGATAGCGTTCTTGCTCTTTAATAGTAACTATGTGAAGGTTGGGATATTGCAAGGCAAACTCTTTAAGCAATTCTTCGGTACCATCCCACGATACGTTGTTAACCACCACAATTTCAAACTCAGGGTGATTTTGGTTAAAGAATAACGGCAAATAATTACGAAGGTTTTCCACTTCGTTTTTTGCCACAATAATTACAGAAACAGGCAGTATCGGCTGTGGAACAGCTTTTGATTTATAGCCGGCCAAGCGACTAAAGAAGCCAAGAATGTATACAAGCTGAATAAGAGTAAATACTCCTAATGCAAATAAAATTACCTGTAGCCAAATCAAATCCATCGCTGCAAAAATAAATTGCGGCAACCGTAGGCGGCACAATATAATGTCCACAATAATTCATGCATATTTGTTAATAATTTATTTTGTACTTGACACGTTGTATCAAAAACAAGTTAAATATTTTAAGTTTTAGAGACACAAATACACTTTTTTTAATTTTTTGTTTTGCATTTAATAAACTTTTTGATATACTTGTGAAGTTTTAAAAATAAACACTTAAGTTCTATAATTAATGATGAGGTTTTTGAGGGGTGCTATAGCTACGGCACTTTTTTTCATTTCGGTATCGGCAGGTTTTGCGCAAAGCGTTACTAAAGGCTTTGCCAGCACTTATCCGCTTGCAATGGAAGGCAGCAATACTGCCAGTGGTGAATTGTACATCTCAACAGAATTCACTGCTTGTCACTCATCATTACCCTTTAATACCTTAGTTAAGGTAACTAATCTTAAAAACAACAAATCAGTAACAGTTCGTATCAACGACCGTTTCAACTTCCGTAACTCAAGGGTTATAGATGTTTCTAACGCTGCTGCAACTGAAATCAGTTTGTTTGATGAGATTACCCCACAGGTTTCTATAGAAGTTATCGGTATTGCTGATGCCATTATGATGGCCTCTGTAAAGGCAAAACAAGATGCTGCCAAAAACCCTGTAAAAATAGCTTCAACTCCTGCTCCCACACTTAAAAAGAAAGTTCCTGCCGAGAAGCAACAACCTGTTGTAGCATCTGTAACTACCACACCTGCTCAACAACCTGCAACTCCTGAAAAAACTACTCCTGCAACTGCCAGCGTAACTCCTGATGTTGCCAAAACACAAGTTTCTTCTGCCCTTGCTTTGGCAGATGTTAAAAAAGAGGCTCCTGAGTTGCTTTCTGGTATTAAGATATCAATCCCTACTATTTCAGTAGAAGCCATCAGCAATTTGGCTACCATCTCTATCAAATACCTTTCGATGGGTTTTTTGAGAAGGTAATTGATTAGCGAAGCTTGTACATTTTCCCGGGCAAACTCTTCACCACGTTTTTCAATTCAAGCTCAAGCAATACCATTGCAGTTTGGTTTATTGTGAGGTTGGCAGCATAGCCAATATCATCCATACCCGCGCCGTTATTGTTCCTTAATATTTCAACCACTTTTTGTTCGTCGTTTGATAGTTCAAACAATAACTGCACTTGGGGAGCCTGTTGCTTTGTAGTATTAGCTTCCCAGCCCATCATTTGGGCAATATCTTCAGCACATTCAATCAATGCGGCTTTATTGGTTTTAATCAAATGGTTACAACCCTTGTTTGGATTTGCCGGAGAAGTGGGCACTGCAAACACATCACGGTTATAGCCAAAGGCAATTTCAGCCGTAATCATTGAGCCTCCTTTCACATCCGTTTCTATTACCACCACCGCATCACACAAGCCTGCGGAAATGCGGTTTCGGGTCGGGAAATTTTCTCTGTCGGGGTTAGTTCCGGTAGTGTACTCGGTAAGCAAACCACCGTTTTCAAGCATCCGCTTTGCGGTGTTTTTATGTGAGGCGGGATACAACCTATCCAATCCGTGCGCAAGCACAGCAATGGTTGGCATTTGATTATCGATGGCTGCTTTGTGGGCGGTAATGTCAATTCCGTAAGCAAGCCCGCTAACAATGGTACAGTTATAGGGTTTTAGTTCGGCAATCAATCGGGTACAAAACTCTTTGGCCTCATCGCTGGCTTTTCTTGTACCAACTACACCTAACATTCTGTTTGATTGCAAATTTACAGCACCTAATGTGTACACCATCATGGGCGCATCGGCAATGTGTTTTAGTTTTTCAGGATAGCCGGTATCGCTAAAGAATAATGGAGTAATGCCGTGTTTTTCAATAAAGTCAAGTTCGGTTTGGGCTCGGTCAAAGGCTGAAAATGTTAAAATACTCTCAGCCACCTGCGGACCAATGCCCGGCACCTTAAGCAATTTTGCTTTGGATTGATTAAACACGGCTTTTGCGCTACCGCAATAAGCCAACAGGCTTTTGGCCAAAACATTGCCCACATTAGGTATTAATGTAAGGGCAATTTTGTACAGAATATCAGGGGGCAAGTTATTGTTTGTTTTTGCGTCGTTTGTCTAATTCTTGTTTCAGACTATCATACTTGTCCCTATCGTCAACACCCGGCAAAGGTGCTTCCCACAAGCTATCGCTTGCGGGCTCAGGCTGCGCAGTTTCCTGTTTTGTTTTGCAGCCTGCAATAAGTACAAATATGCTAACGGCTAATAATAACTTTCTCATTTTTGATGATGGTAGCACCGTTTTCAATACTCAAATAATACACACCGCTTTGAAGGGGTAATGTATTAAATGTGAACTTGTTGGTACCGGCCTTCACTTTTACTTCCACCAATTTTGATACCAGTTTACCGTTAATGTCATATAGGTTGAATACCAATTGGGCCGACTGAGGTAAATCAAATTCCACATTAAACCATTCAGCAGCCGGATTTGGGTATAAACTCAAATCAAGGTTTTGCTGTAATGGTAAGGGAATGGATAGTGCAGGGTCGGGATTGGTTATTTTACCAATAACGGTAATGTGGCTGGGTGATTGTGCTAAGCTGCCCGCTAACCAAAATGTGCGCGGCTCGTTGTATTTACGTTGAATACCTGTGTAATCTCCCCAACGTTCAAGAGTATCAGTAAGTACGTTAATTACACCTGTGCCTTGTTTCACATCAATCACATCAGAGTATTGAAAATCTCTGTTTACATACATTGCCACAGTACCTGCATTATAGTTTTTAGACACTTTTGAGAAAGTTAGCATGGCACTATTGTCCCACGATTCGCCATTACCGGCATACGCAATATCAGGATAGCCGTAATCCACTGAATCAGCACTGATAATATTTAGAGTAGCGGTATTTGCATTTACATTCATGTAGCCGTGAAAAATTCCAGCTGTGTAGTAGTTGGTATCAACACAGTTGCCTGCAAATTGTATAATGCCGTTTTGCACCATGGCAGTAAGAATACGACCATCATTGGTGGATAGCCATTGCTGGCCGCCGGGTTGCGGTGCATTGGGAGGGAAACCGTAACTCCTGCTGGCTTTTACCAAACGGGTACTTAGGGTAGCGGTGCCCGAATTAAGAGTGTTGGTTATTTCGTGTAAAAAGATACTATCGTTTTGAAAATCGGTAGGGCGAACAGATAAGAAATAGGCATTAGGACCTGCGGGAGACAAACCGCCTTGTGCAGGACAAATACTCCACACATTGCGATTGCCGTATTTAATACCGTTCCATTTGTTGTATTTTAATGCTGTATCGCCGTTGTAACCGCTGTTTTTGTTTACCTGCCAAATCATCGACTCGATAAAGCCATCGCGCCATCCCCCGTTGTTTTTAAGCATGTTGAGGGTGATGAATAAATCTTCTTTGGTAATACTAATAATCGGGTAATCAGACCATGTATCGTTTTGAAACAAGTTAGCACCGGGCAAAGCATAAGCGTACCATTCGCCGGTAGGGTCGTTAGTTTTTGACACACACACGTAAGTTTTGCTATCGGCATCCCTATCGTTCAAAAAAACAATGATAAAACGGTCGGCATCAGGGTCGTACACTACGCGAGGGTCAAACGCGGCACTTTGCGCCAAGGGGATACTACCTAATATACGCAGAGTAAAGTTTTTAAGTATCTGTCCTGTTTCGCTAAACACGCGCATATTGCTGTTCATCACACTCACAATTTTGCCATCGTTGCTAATGGCAATATCGTTATCGTTAGGTGTGCCGTTGGGAGAGTTGCCAAGTGAAGTAAACGCTACAGTGGGGTTTACAGCAATCCCTGCTTTGTGAATAATAGGCTGCTTGGTACTTTTATGCTCAAGGCGAAGACGGTTTACCACTTCTTTGCGGTAGTTAAAATCGCTGCCCGGCTTTGGCATTTCAGCAATAGTAAGCACACTTGGGCTAAAGCTTTTCTCAACCTCCTCAAACCTAACGGTACCTATTAATTTTACGCTGCCGGTTTGCGGGGTAATAACGTTTTGCTGGGCACTAACCGCCAAAGGAGCCATACAACCCAAAAAGGCTATGTATTTTATTAACCTATTCATCATAATAACAAATTTATGATTTATGACCGTTGTATGAAGGATTTTGTTGTTTGGAGTAAAAGAGAACCTCGCTGTTTTTTAAATACAGTGTTAAATTAATCGTTGACTTTATCCTACATTCAACACAAAAAACTATCAATCAACTCCTTGTAAAACTTGTAATTGTTAAAGGCTTTTGCCGAAGAACCTTGATGGCAACTTATCCCTTTTCGTAAATATTCATACGAAAGATAGACATATACCTTTTGGAGTCTTTTACGATGGTAAACCCAAACTGTTCGTACAGGGTATGGGCATCTTGTGTGCCAAGCATAATGTTGCGCAAACCGCTTGCATACTCGTTTGAAATAAAGTGAGCTACCATAGCTTTTGATAAACCCTTGCCCCTGTGGGCTGGTAATACAAAAACATCTGCCAAGTAGGCAAAGGTGGCGTAATCGGTAATAAACCGAGCAAAGCCTACTTGCTTGCCTTCATGGTAAACCCCTACGCAATCCGAACCGATGATTGATTTTTCTACCACCTGCATGGGGATGTTTTTGGCCCAATACGAATGCTTGCTCAAAAACTCATGTATTACAGTGTGTTGCAGCAGACTTTTATCTTCTGAAAGAAAATATCCGTTTCCTAAATCTTTCATACTGCAAATGTATAACGCAGCTATGCAAAGTGCTCACCTTTTTAAAAGGCATAACAAGCATCGCCACGTTTACCGCCTTGCAATTTTATATTAAGTGTTAGATAAAACACCGAGAAGTTATCGGTTGATGATGGATTTCCGCGCGGCTCACCAGCGGGGCGTTTTGCTCCGCCTGAAAAACGGTTTTTATCAGCTATCTCAGCAGCTATATCACCCTTAAGCTGCCTAAGCGTAGTATTGTTATAATAGGGTGCGCTCACGTCGTCTATATCATCGGTAAAGGTTTTATTAAACACCAGTTCTGCACCTAAAGATATGCCTCGTCCCAGTAAGTATTTATACCCCGCACCAATGGGAATGGCTAACGTGTTCAGTTTATACTCCGAAGGCCCTCCGGGAAGCCCCTGCCCTGCTGTTGAAAGCTCGGGTAATGAGTACCATTGCCCGTTTAAACTTCCATAGGGACGGAAAGCCATTATTGAAACCCCCGCAAAAACATACAAGTTATGTCTTTTGGTAATAAATTTCTTTTGTGCTGTGCGTCCGTTTTTAAAATTCCAATTAAGCAACGAGTATTCAAGTGTAGCCGCAAAACCAAACACATTTGACTTAAAATCGAGGTTGCGTTGTTTGCGGTATTGTTTGGATGATAATGAATCCACTCCTTTAACCTGCGCAAAAGCAAAAGTTCCCCTTACGGCCACTCTATTGGTAATGTAATACCGCAATCCCGCTTGGGCTGCCAATCCTGTTGTGTTGCTATTAATATCGGTGGGTCCATCGGCACCTAAGTCACCAGAAAAGTAGGACCCTCCTACCCCCAGTACAAGTTCAAAACCATCGGCAGCGTCGCTGTGTTGGGCTTGTGCAAAGGCATTTACCAGTAGCATCATTAAAAGTAATTGCAGATACTTACTGCTAAAAAGCGATAACATACCGGAAAAAGACAGATAACCACCATAACAACGGATGTGTGCTGTAGTACAGTTTATTGGCATAGGGGCATTAAGGTTATCTAATTTACATAAAAAACTTAACCAAACAAGCCGCGACACTTTTAATTTGATGCTGCCCTATCTAAACCAACTAATATTTCCTAAAGGTTAATAACGTTTTGCAAATATTGTGTTAGCTATTTAATAATTATCAGCCAACCTTTTAGTAACCATTTGCAAACATTTGATATAAAACGTACAAGCAATTTTGGACGAAGAAATCTATTCTAAAAAAAATGAAAAAACTGTACGTTAAAGTCTTGCTTTTCAGCATACTTTCCCTGTTTGGGATTACTGCTTTGCAAGCACAAAAAACGCTCAGCGTTAAAATAACTAACGCTGACGATGATCAAGAGGAATGGCTGGCGGGGTCTAACCAAACCAAAACTGTTGGTGACCTTGACGGTGGCAGCAGCGACCTTGAATTGGGTAATGAAAGTGGCCTAAACGACCCCCAAATGGTGGGCATGCGCTTTGCAAACATTACTATACCTAAAGGCGCATTAATTACCAGTGCATACATACAATTTACGGTGGATGCAACCAGCAAGAACACCGATCCTTGTGTACTCAATATTACAACTGAAGATAACGCTAACCCTGTTACGTTTAATCCTACCGTTAAGTTTGATATTACAAGCCGTACTAAATCAAGCCAATCGGTGGTATGGAATGTTAGTGGAGCATCGTGGGGTACTGTGGGTGCCGCCACTGCTGACCAACGCACTCCAAACCTTAACGGTTTGTTGCAATCACTTATTGATAATAATGCTTGGGCAAGCGGCAATGCAGTTGCCTTTTATATAACCGGTACAGGTACCCGTGAAGTTGAATCAGCAGATGGGAACAACCCCGGTGCTGCTACGTTGGTTGTAAACTATATCGAACCTAAAACACTTTCGTCAAAAATTACAGTTGCTGATGATGATTTAGAGGAGTGGCTTAATGGTGCCAATGCCGGTAACTTAGATGCAGGCAGCAGCGACCTTGAGTTGGGCAATGAAAGTGCCGGTACTGACCCCCAAATGGTGGGCATGCGTTTTAGTAATATTAATATACCAAAGGGTGCAGTTATTACCAATGCTTACATACAGTTTACTGTGGATGCTACCAGCAAAAATACAGACCCCTGCGTGCTGACTATTAAGGCTGAAAATAACGACAACCCTGTAACCTATAACCCTGCTACTAAATTTGATATTACAAGTCGCCCAAAATCGGCTGATTCTGTAATGTGGACTGTTGGCGGAACAACCTGGGGCACAGTGGGCTCAGCCACTGCTGACCAACGTACTCCAAACCTTAAAAATCTTGTACAAGCCCTTGTGAACCGCACTAACTGGAGCAGTAACTACGCAATGGCATTTTATATTACCGGTACCGGAACTCGTGAGGTTGAATCTTCGGATGGTAATAACCCCGGAGCTCCAACGCTTGTGGTTGATTATATTGAGCCTACCGTTCTTACAACAAAAGTGGCCTCAGCTGATGATGACCAAGAAGAATGGTTAGCGGCTGCTAACCAAACTAAGACTGTTGGTGACCTTGACGGTGGTAGCAGTGACCTTGAATTGGGTACTGAAAGCGCCGGGAACGACCCGCAAATGGTGGGTATTCGTTTTGCTAATATTGCCGTTCCACAAGGTGCTATCATACAAAACGCCTACATACAATTTACAGTAGATGCTACCAGCAAAAACACTGACCCTTGTGTATTAACTATCAAAACTGAAAACAACGATAACCCTGTTACCTTTAACCCTGCAACAAAGTTTGATATTACTAACCGTGCTAAGGGTGCAGACTCAGTACAGTGGACGGTAAGTGGTGCTTCGTGGGGTACTGTAGGTGCTGCTACTGCTGACCAACGTACTCCTAACCTTAAAAATCTGGTACAAGCATTGGTTAATCGCGGCGGCTGGAACAGCGGCAACGCCATGTCATTCTATATTACAGGTACCGGTACACGTGAAGTAGAATCTGCCGACGGTAATAACCCCGGTGCAGCTTCGCTTGTTATTGAATATTTGGGCGGTAACGGCGGGCCTTCAGGTCCTAAGCCTAAAATACCTGTTACTAACTTCCCTATTGCAAAAAAATCAAACTGGTCTTACCACGATAGCGGCTATATACCAGCCAATAACTGGACTGCCGAAGCATACAAAGGTGATACTTTGTGGAATTTTGGCCCGGCTGTGTTAGGATACGGAGAAACTGTTTTAGGTACTACACTTAAATTTGGACCTAACTCTAATAACAAATACACTACCGCATATTTCCGTAAACCGTTTAATGTGGCCAGCGTTGCTGCATTAGCAGATACACTTGAAATGAATGTATTGGCGGATGACGGTTTTGTTATCTATATCAATGGTACTGAGGTATTCCGTCGTGCGATGCCAACAGGAGCTATAGACTTTACTACCAAAGCAAACAAACGTAGTGAAGGTGCAATGGAATCAGTTTTTTACCTAAAAGACATTCCTAAAACACTACTTAAAAACGGTGTAAACATTATTGCAGCTGAGGTTCACCAATACGATAGCGTAAGCTCAGATTTAACGTTCGACCTTGAACTTAACAACCGTACCAACGTTGGTAATGCCCCCGCATTGGCCTGCACGGGCAGCGGTGATACTCATATTTCTTGCTTTACCTCGCTATTACCTACCGACCAAACTGATACTGTAGGTATTCCGGCATCGCATGCTTTCCAAGCTATCTTCTCACAAGGAGAAACTTATAAAAACCAGGCTGGAACTGTACCCGGCAACTTTGATTTTACCGGTTATGTGCCTAAAAACGGTAGCAGCACCAACGGTTGGCTATCAGTAAACCACGAAACTAACCCCGGTGGTGTTTCAATGCTTGATATCCGCTTTGATTGTAATAATGGCAAATGGATAGTTGACTCGAGCCGTGCTGTTGATTTCACAGGCGAATTGGTAAAAACTGAACGTAACTGCTCTGGAGGTGTTACTCCTTGGGGTACCGTTATCACCAGCGAAGAAACTATGGCTGCGGGTGATGCAAACAATGACGGGTACGAAGATGTGGGTTGGAACGTAGAGATTGACCCCGCTACAAAGCGTGTTAAAGAATACGGAAACGGAAAACGTGAAAAACTTTGGGCTGTAGGCCGTGTAAGCCACGAAAACGTGGTTGTTGCAAACGATAGCATGACACTTTACTACGGTGAAGATGATGGCAGCAGTAATGTGTTTAAATTTATTGCCGACCAAAAAACCAACCTTTCATCAGGTAAGCTGTATGTGTTGAAACTAAACAGCGGTTTGGTTAGCAACGAGCCTACCAGTACTGTGGGTACTTGGGTATTGGTTCCCAATACAACCCAAGCTGATCGTAACAATACCAAAGCGTTGGGCGCATCATTGGGCGGTACAATGTTTAACGGTATTGAAGATGTTGAAATCAGTCCTTTGGATGGTAAGATATACTTTACCGCAAAAGGTAACAGCCGCACCTATCGCTTTACTGATAACGGAACTACTGTATCTAACTTTGAAACTTTTGTAGGTGGTAAGAACTACCGTATCAATACCGGTTCTGAAATTATTTCTGAGCCTTGGGGCACAGGTAATGATAACCTTACATTTGACGACCGCGGTAACCTTTGGGTATTGCAAGACGGTAGCCGTAACCACGTTTGGATGATTCGTCCAAACCACACACAAGCCAGCCCTAAAGTAGAGTTGTTTATGATTACTCCGATAGGTTCAGAACCAACAGGTATGACTTTCTCACCTGATTACCGTTATATGTTTATCTCAATACAAAGCCCTGCAAATAATGCTTTGTCTCAAACCGATGTAACCGGTGCTTCAGTTAAATTTAACGTGAGTAAAACCATTGTGGTTGCCCGTAAAGAAACTTTTGTTTCAGGCACTGCAAATGCAAACTTTACCATTGGCGGTAATACCAGCCAGTGTTTAAAAGGTAACAGCTTCAACCTTACAGAAAGCGTAAGCGGCGGCACCAACTTGTGGAAGTTTGGTAATGGCAAAACTTCTACTGTGGCAAACCCAACCCAAAGCTATACAGCAGCCGGTAACTACAACATATCTCTTACAAAAACTACTGCAAACGGTTGCTCTGATGTGGTAAGCAAGCCAGTAACCGTGCTTTCAACTCCTGTTGTTCCTTCAATCACCGGACCATCAGTAGCACAACGCGGCAGCACCCAAAACTACAGCGTTGCTAACAATGCAGGTTCTACTTATAACTGGACAGTTGATAACGGTACTCAAGTATCGGGCGGAAACTCAAACGCTATCAGCGTTACCTGGGGTAACCAAGCTATCGGCGACTTGAAAGTTGTTGAAGTTGGAAGCAGCACTTGCCAAAGCGATACTGCTAAATGGCGTGTAGGCTTGCAAAATGTAGGCATTAATGATATTTCTGCCATTGATGGTTTGCAAGTGTACCCTAACCCAGTAAGCACTGAGTTGACCATTAAATCAACCAATGAACTTGCTTATGAGGTTGTAGATATTAACGGACGTGTGGTGCTTAGCGGTACCAAACCCGCTACTGTTAATTATCTTGTAAATGTTGACGGTTTAACCAACGGCGTTTATATCCTGCGCCTTAACGATGCAGGAACCCTTGTTAATTTGCAGTTTATAAAAAATTAACATCTTAAGAACGTTATCATAAGAAAAGGTTGCCATGTTTGGCAACCTTTTCTTTTTATACAAATACACCCTATGAAAAACCACATACAAAAAGCCCTGCTATCAGTTGTTTATATTCTATTAGTGTTTAATCCTTTGTTTTCACAAACTGAAGAAGGTGAGTTTAGCCTGTACGACCCCAAAAACGTTTACAGCAATTTTGAACTGGCCTTAAAAGACTCGCTGAAGGTGGTACACCTTAACCAACGCAACCAATACCTCTCGCAAATTCCTGAGGGCATTAGCAAGTTTAAAAACTTGCAGGCGTACAGTGTGATGAAAAATGAAATTAAAGTGCTTAGCGACGAATTATTTGAGCTGCCCGAATTGAAAGAATTATTGATTAGAGATAATCAGATTAAAGTAATACCTGCAAAAATTAAGCAACTAAAGAAACTTGAAGTGCTTGAAGCGCAAAAAAACCTGTACGACAGCCTGCCTGAAGAGATTGCCGAGTTACCCAAACTAAAAAAACTGAATGTTGAAAAGTGTAAGCTGGTGAAGTTGCCTGCATCTATTGGCAAACTTAAATCGCTGCAAGTTTTAACAGCAAACTATAATAGCTTAGATGCTTTGCCTGCAAGTGCCAAAAAACTTAAAAACTTGAAGCATTTGGAGTTGAACTACAATAAAATTATCCGTTTTCCTGAAAGTATCACAGCGATGAAAAAGCTAGATGCTTTATACCTAGAAGGAAATGGCTTGGAAAACTTGAGTGATGATATTGATGATTTAAAAAACCTTAATGTGCTGGTTTTAACTTCAAACAACCTTAAGCAACTACCTGAAAGTATTACCCAGTTAAAGAAACTTGAATCATTAATGATTAGCTTTAACCAGTTAACTGTATTACCTAAAAACCTGCATAAACTAAAGAACCTTAAAACGCTGATTGCCATAGGTAATAACTTTAGCCCTGAGGAAAAAGAACGTATTAAAAAGGCTCTGCCTGCCTGCGATATACGTTTTGAGTAAATTTATTATGCGTTTGACGGTAAAATTCTAATACTTCATCGGGTTTAGTTATCCGTACAACTTTTTGGTAAGTAATATTGTCAGCAATTGAGATAACGCATGTTATCACTGAAACCAACTATTATTTACTATGAAAAAAACATTACTTATCGTTTCGCTTTTTGCGCTATGCTTCACAATATCAGCGCAAGACACTATTACTAATCGCGGTTTTGAGCGATGGACACCTTCAGGGAAACCTGCACCTTTTGATTGGCAAGAGCCTGAAGGCTGGACAAGCAGCAACGGGCTTACAGAGTTTATTGGTGCTGCTATTACTAAGACCCAATACCCAAACACCATTTCTAACCAAGTGAAGATTAAAACCTTGAATGTGTTTGGAAATGCTGTGCCCGGCTTGCTAATTAACGGCGATTTTACTTTAAAACTTAGCGATACCGGAACCTTGCCTTTGCTGGGTGGTGTGCCTTGGTCGGGTAGTTTTAAATCAAAGCTGTACGGCTTGTATAATTTCACTGTAACCGATACTACAGATTCGGCAATGGCTGTGGTAATGTTTAAACATTACGACAATGCAAACAATACCCCGATAGCTGATGCGGGCGGTTCTACTGTTTTAGCTCCCACCGGCCCCGGCATGTTCCCTTTTGTAGTTGACATTTCACAAATTACGTTTTCCACCCCAGATTCGATGGTCATCACCCTTGTATCGGGTAAGGAAAATAATTTTAAGTTGGGTGGAGAATTAACAGTTGATTTTGTGAGTTTTGACCAACCTGTGGCAGTACAGCCTATTGCATCAACTACTATTGCTATTTATCCAAACCCGGCTACCAATTTAGTTTCGGTATGGGGGGTTGAAAGCGGTTTGCCTTATACAGTGCTTGATATCACCGGTAAACAGTTAATCAACGGCACCACCACTTCTCACACTTCTATTGATGTGGCCCACCTTGATAAAGGTTGTTACATCATTACTATTAACGGTGCCACTACCCGCTTCATCAAAGAATAATACGATACAAAGAAATAAGCTATTGAAACAAGAAAGGCCGCAAATGCGGCCTTTCTTGTTATAGTGGTTAGAGATTTTATAATGCCTCGTAAGCAGTTTTTATTGCTGTTGCAACGGCACTTAACTCACTTGCCTCGGGTTTTAGTTTAGGCTTGGTAAAATTAATATCACCTACCTCATCCATCGGTACTAAGTGTATGTGTGTATGGGGTACTTCAAGCCCTATTACAGCCACTCCGATACGTTTGCAAGGCACGGCTGATTTTACAGCCTTTGCAACCTTTTTGGCAAATAATTGCAGCCCAGCCAATGCATCATCTTCCATATCAAAGATGTAATCTATTTCTTGCTTAGGCACTACTAAAGTGTGGCCCATACGCAAAGGAAAAACATCTAAAAAAGCAATGTAATCGCTGGTTTCAGCAATTATATGGCCCGGAATTTCGCGGTTAATGATTTTGGTGAATATACTTGCCATTAGCGTCCGATTTCAAGTACTTCAAACTCCAATATGCCTGCGGGGGCTTGTATCTGTACCGATTCGCCTACCGTTTTGCCAATAAGGCCTGCACCGATAGGAGATTTAACAGATATCTTACCGCTTTTAAGATCGGCTTCTTTTTCAGTTACTAAAGTATAGGTGATTTTAGCGTTGTTCTTAAGGTTTTTAAGAGTCACCTTACTCAAAATCATCACTTTTGAGTTGTCAATCAAACTCTCGTCCAACAAGCGTGCATTAGCCAGCATGGTTTCCATCTCGGCAATCTTGGCCTCAAGTAATCCTTGAGCCTCTTTGGCTGCATCGTATTCTGCATTCTCCGAAAGGTCGCCCTTGTCCCTAGCCTCGGCAATTTGCCTTGAAATTGAGGGTCGCTCAACGGTTTTCATGTGGTGGACTTCAGCTTTAAGCTTGTCTAATCCTTCTTTAGTAAAATAATGTACCTCTGCCATAATCGCTCGCTTTAAACAAAAAGAAAAGTTCTGAGTCCGAAACTCAGAACTTTCCAGCAAAAATAATTTATGTTATTGAATATTAAAAAAACAAATACGTGTTATCAGTCATTACCCAAAGCAAGGCGCAACCCAAACGAGTGGATACCCTGGAAGGGATTTGTGCTGCGGTATGAGTAATCAATACCAATTGTATTGCTTGAGAAAGGTACCTCAAGGGTAACACCACCGGCAAAACCGGTTAGTGCATTGGTACGGTTCTCGTCATCAAACAATCCGTCTTCGTAATTAAAACCGGCGCGGAACATGATAAACTCTTTGTAAGAATATTCAAGACCAACACCTAATTGGTTTTTAGAAAAAGTGTTAGATGTGAAGTTGGTAGCTGCTGTTAACCTGTGGAAGTAACTGTTGCTGTCTTTATCCAACCTGAAATCGTATGCAAAACCGATGTTAAGCAACGAGGGAAGGTTGAATTTAGCTGCACGGTTTTCTAAAGTGCTTGAGTATGAAGCGTCGTTTATAGAACCTGTGATAGATAAACCATCACCACGGAAAACCATATCAGGACCTACGTTACGCAAAGCAATACCAAAACGCATGTCCTCACGGTAGCGACCTTTAGAAAATTTAGGGTTACCTATGGTACGTTTTACTGATGTGGTAGCGTATTGGATACCAGCATCGATAGCAAAACCTTGTGCTTTAACGTTTACTACCTCTTGTGATATTGCCCTTAGTAATAAACCACCTGTGATAGATGATGAGAACCTGTGAGCGTATCCTAAGCCTATGTTTATAAACTGAGGCCTAAAAGTACCTAAACCACCTTCGGGCTGGCTAACGGTGGTGATGGGTATATCACCAAAACCTATTGAGGTAATGGTTAATGCCAATACACCGCTTTCGCTCACCCTTTGGCCCAAACCAATGTTGTTAATGTTAATACCCGAGGGAACTAACCAATTGGTGCGGGCAGCAATTACTTCGGTAGAAGATAAGTGGGCCAAACCCGCTACGTTAAGTGTGGTTGACTCAAGTCCCCTGATAGAGGCTGAGTTTACACCTCCCCAGCCTGAGCTGCGGGCCCAACTGTTCACTTGCAGTTCGGTTGCCCCGGCTTGTCCGGCACGGTCAGGGTTACCACCCCTTGCATTTATAACACAGGCTGTAATACCTGCTACTATCAACGTATGCTTTATAAGTTTTTTCATGTTAAATTTCCATTAAAGTGATTAGAAGGTATCCAAATCTATCTGCCTCATAATACCAAACCATTTCAAGATTTTAGTACCTACGCCTTCGGCATCAACGTGTATAATATACATACCCGATGCAATTGGCACGTTGGCTTGGTTTTTCAAATCCCAATCAACAGAGGTTGATTCGTCATCCTTCTTAATTGTGCGCACTAATGTACCGTTGAAGGTGAAAATTTTAATGGTTGTTTTTTGTGGCAGGTTGATAAACTTCACCCTGTTATCCAACCTGCTACCTTCATATTGTGAATATGCGTAGTATGGGTTTGGAACAACACCTATCAAATCAAGAGCACTGCGTTTAGCATTGTCTGAGTTTGGATTGGCAACAATATCGTTGGTGTTGAAGGCAAACAAAGGTTGATTTTTGTTTATGCTATCACCAGCAGCGTTATAGTTTTGATAAGGTTTAGAAGCTCTGATACGTATTCTAACTTCATAAGGAGGAATACCACTCTTAAGGTTAAAGCCAGTTTCAGCAAGAGCAGGCATCACGTACATAGCTTGTGCAAACACACGCCTGCGATCAAGCACGCTGTTTGATGAAAGCATTGGTTGGTAAGTAGCTCCTTCGTCGTAAATAGGTCCTTTAAAGTTTACAGCCCTGTAGCTACCCATAATGTAGAAATAGTGTTTACCACCTAACACAATACCTTGTGATGATGACAAGTTACCGGTTGGGTTCCAAATCATATCGGTACCGTTTTCGTTAGGCAAGTTAGAGTCTTCACCAAAGATAATGTTAAGCCTTTCGCCTGTTTCAAGGTTGATTGCATAACCTGGGAACCAACTGCGACCTTGGTCACCGTTAGTCATTGGTTTAAAATCTTTATCCAACGATGGGCTACGACGTAATTGGAATTTTTCAGCGTTACCCAAAGAAAGCAATGGGTCTTCTGACATTTCAACTACCGCACAACGAGTCCATTTTGATTTATCCGGAGTAATCACAATATCCACACTTGCCAACTCATTGTAAGGGTTATCAGTAAGTGGTTGTTGTGAATATGCCGGGCCATAAGTAGTGCGGCCTGAAGCGTTAGCAGGGGCACGTGCTGCAAGAGCATAAGGAGCTATGCGACCATCCAACATTTTCTCCCAACGTTCGCGAGGGTCAAGCGGGTTACCGGCATTAGCAAAGTCATGCGCATATACATCCGCATAGCTTGGCGAACCGTTACGACCTGCCCTAATCCAGTTGAACCAAGATAGAGTTGGGCTTGTGGCAAACGCATCGTTGTCTTGCAAACCTGTTAACCATGGTTTTTCATCGTTTTCAAACTCCATTGATGCGCTTAAGAAACCGTTGCTGTTATCAGTTAGGTTATCAGGATCGCCGGGGCCAACAACTTGTTTAATGGTTAATGAAATACCCCATTGTGGTATTACTTGTTCGTTATCAATGTTTATAACAGTATCAGATAGTACTGATTGCCCGGTGGTAGTGTTGGTTAGTACCCAACGGCTACGGAATGGGTTAGTAATAGAATCTTGGAATCTGAATGCGGTACTGTTAAGGTGTACTGAGTCAACAAATCGCAACTCATAATCGCCTCTTTGAATTTTGAAAGGATCAATCACTTTAATGTTGAATGGTCCTGAACCGCCTTTGTATTTAATACGGGGAACGTGTGCACTTGAAGCGTTTAATATTGCGTTCTCTGATTCTTCATCAAGCTCAAGAGCAATACCACCATTACCGCGTCCTGAAATACGGGTTATAGAAGGGCCATCACCATAATTAGCTCCAATTTCGGTACCCGAACCGCGAGGTTCCGATTTGTGAGGGATACCTCTGCTGGTTGCAATAAGCCTACCGCCTAAGAATTGAAGATCGTCGTTAGGGTCATTAGTTAAATGAGCATACGACATAATCAAGTAATGGTAAGTTTTAAAGTTTACCAAACGTTTATCGCCTGCGGCAAAAAGGTCTTCGGCCAATTTAAAAGTATGTTGAATACCGGTATTGCTTCCGTTAACTTTTTCAACCGGAACGGTTACACCCACAACATCATCAAACTCTTGGTTAATGATTTGTGCTGTTTCGTCTTTGATATCGCATTGGAACACCAAACGGGCTTTATCAATATTAGTCAAATCAGCAGCTGTTACACTTGCATCTTTCAATTGATATACAAGGTATCCTTGGAACTTGTAGCGCAATTCTTGGCCGTTTCCGCCAATAACAGACTCACTGTATCTTTCAACACGTGGAGAGTTGGTACCGGTAAAGGTCATGATAAGCTCACGGTCAAGTTCGGTTATTTGTACAATTGGAGCATCAGGACCATCAATAATGTCGAAGTTGTTGTTAAACAATTTTTGAGCTTTATCACTTGCCAAACGCAACAATGAAAGTGAACCGGTAGCACCACCTGTAGTAGCACGTGCCCAAACTACACCTACTGTTACGTAGTTAACAGCTCCTGGCTCAAGTGTAAATGGACCTGATGATTGGATATAACGACGGTCACCGGGGGTGTTACCTGCTGATTTTTCGTGCCATCCGCCTGCTTTTGCAGGATCATCGGGGAACATAAAATCAGTACGTGATCCTGTGTTGTAACCATTACCACCGTATGTTACAGGTGAATTGTCTTTCCACAAACCACGCAAGTAACCATAGTAGTGTTCAGCAAGGGTTGGGTTACCAATTACAGAAAAGTCGTTGTTATAGTAAACAAATTTTGCTAAGCCCAGCTCTTGTCCGGCTTCGTTACGAGGGCCTTCGAAGAAGTCAGTACCTACCGAAGGAGGGTTAGTACCGTATCCTAAGATACCTTCATCATCATCATCACCGTTGTAGCAGAAGCCTAAATCGCGCGAAGTATCGCAACCTACATAGTCATCAGAATAGTTACCCAAATCAGCATCAACCCATTGTCCAAAATAACAATCCCTTACCGCATCGCGAGAACGGTTGGTAATTTTGGTTTTATAAAAGGTCATGTTGTTAATCTCGTCGTTGGTTTTAAAACCAAAGGCGGTAGTAACCAATTCCAAACCGATAGGAATACCTGAAGTTTCAGAGTGTATATTACCTTTATCGTTGTAAACAAAGGTTAGCATCTGATCAGGTTGATCTTCGGGTTTGTTTTTATCTGATGGGCGTGTTGGGTCTAATACAGGATAATCTGTACCGCTTGAAACATCATAAATTGCATCACCGTTAGCATCAAAAAACGGAGCAATCACCCTTGATTCTTTAAAGTTGATATCACCGTTACCGGGGTAATTACGTATATCGTCAGTTGGCGCAACGCCACTGTCGCTAAACGCCATGATATCGGTACGATTGATTTTAAAGATTTTATCGTAGAATTTACACCTTCCGGCTTCGGTTGATGCAGAACCGCCTGTATCCAAAGGGCCGGGGTAATAATCACTACCGCTTTGGCGATAGGTCATAGCAGCCACTTTTAGGTTACCGCCCGGATCAAGACCACCAATCCATATTGCACCCGCAAACAGCGAGTTTTTACGGATAGTATTAGCATCGTTTACCTTTGGTATTTCGTACTTGGCCACGCTATTCAAATCCCACCACATATCACCACCGTTCAAAATACGGGCGCGTACGTTGTTGATATCTAAATCAGCCTGAAATGTAGCAGGCTCGCAGGCTGCGGCTTTACGCTGCAACTTTTGCCCTCCTACTGAAGTAGGAAGCCCGATAACTTCTTTTGCCATTAGATTGCTGCCTGCAAATAGCATAACAGCCACACTAACTAATGCCTTTATATTAATAATTCTCATAACCGTAATTTTTTACTTTAATTAAAACTGCAACGATACGCTCAACCTGATACGACGTGGCAAACCATAATATCCGGGGTTGGCAAGGGCAGTGTTGTACAAATCAACAAATGATTGTGCATCAACTGCGTTCCTTATCGACTCGCGGCCAAGGTTTGAACTCAACCAGCCATCATCAGTAGCTGAACCGGTGTATGGATGTACAGCCCTAATGTTATCTATGTTTAGGAAGTTTTGTATCCAGAACATAAACTGCATTTGTCCCATTTTAGGCATACCTGATTTGTTACGTCCCAACTTCACATTTACGCGTTTGTAAATGTTGATGTCGTTTTGCAACTGCCATGGAAGGCGTGAACCAAAAGGAGTACCTTTAATTGGGCTACGAACTACTACGCCTGATTGAGTGTTAGGAGTAGCAATTTGATTAGCTGTGTATGGAAGACCTGAGAAGGCGTTAAAGATTACACTAACACCTGCGTTTTCAAGTACTTTGGTTTTCTTTTTGCCCCATACCGGTCCGTTGTACCTATCGCCACCGGCAAATTCATAGTACAAGTTAACTTTGATGTTGTGCCTTACGTCGATGTTAAGTGGGAACAGCGTACGCAAGTTGGGCAAACCTACTGAAATAAGTGATGCCTGAGAACCTGTGCTTGAACCTGTACCATCAGCAAACTGCAAGGTATAGTTAGCGTCCATGTTAAGGTTACCCAAATCCCTCATTTCATACTCAAGCCTGAAGCTTTTAATTGTTGAAAAGTCGATGTTACCAAACGAAGTATAATCAATAGGATAAGCATAGTTGTAGCGGAACAACTGGATAAGGTTACGTTGTTCACGGTACGAAGCCACTATACTTAATGCTGATTGGTGCTTGCTGGTATTATCTGTTAACCTTTGTTTGAAACCAAGCTCATAGTCAGTAGTAGTTTGGGCTTTCAAATTAGGGTTGTTAAGCGTTGTAGTGGGGTTAAAACGCAAGTAGTAATAGTCATCAACTGTAGTAAATACGTTTGATGGCCTTTGTGCAATAACGTCGTAGCTGGCAAAGAACCTTGAAGCTTGGTTAATAGGGAAGTCAAACCAAATACGTGGCAACACGTTGATAGTTGGTTTGAAATCTGTAAACGAAGCAGCTGTAACGTTTTCGTTGTTAGGATCAACCAAATAAGGTTGGATTTTACCGGTACGTGAGTTGTTGGCAAGTACAGATGGGTCGGCAATTTTAATACCTTCTTTGTTGTACCATTCCAAACCATCACGGTAACCCAAAATGCGGGTTGGATTTTCAATATTATCTACATACACTGCATAATCATTGCCGATAGATGATGGGTGAGAAACGGCAGTACCGCCTACTTCTTTCACTTCACCTGCTGAGCGGATAGGATACAATGAGTATGGATCTTTTAATACGGGTAGGTTGTTATCAAACCTTTCAACCCTTAAACCTAAACGGAAAATAAGGTCTTTGAAGGCAAATTTATCCTGAACAAATACTGCTGAGTAAATGGGCATGTAAGCACCAATTTCACGCCTGTTTGGATCTAAGAAATCAGCAATACCGCGGCTACCCCTAAGTTTGTTACCCATGTAATCATAACCGAAATAGCTAACTAAACGGTTACCGTTGTTTAACAGTTCATCAGCACTAAAATCGCTTATTTTAAAGTCGTTAGGGTCAAATGAGTTGATATCAACGTATGAGTTTTCAGTGATAGGGTTGCCGTAGTTATCCACTACGCCGCGCTCCATTAACCTCCTGCGGAAGTTTTTATCAAAGGTTGATTGGTTTTCTGATTGTTTGTAGTTGTAGCGTACAGTATCACGGAAAATTCCGTTTTGGTCAACTGCCAAAATCGGATTTTCAGTATCCAATACAATACCGTTGTTCATCAACTGCCACATCAATGTCCACAAACCATTTGATGATACACTCCATGAACGTGATACACGTTGCTCGTAGTAAACACCAAACTTAATGTCATGACCTTTAATACTTACCTCACCCGAAGCGTTCAAACTGTACTGCTCGTTTTGGCTTTTGCCATAGCTTGATGTAAGAGTACCTACGTTGTTCCACATCAAAGAGTATATACCAATTGGGTTTTGTCCGTTAACCAAACCGGCGTTGCTACTACGTACATCAAATATTGAGTTGATTGCATCTTGACCCAATAGGTCGTAGTAAGCCGATGTATAGTTAGCCCTGATTGGGTTACGAGTATTGGTACGGTCAAAGGTAAACAGAGTATCAATAGGCCTGTTACCGCTTTGACGGTAATAGTTTTTGATGTAATAGGTTTGGCCGTTGTATTGTACAGTATCGGGTTTTGAGTTTTCATTACCACCGCCTACAAATTCAAATGCGGGGCGGCTGAATGTTTTGAAACGACCGATGTAGCCATAATCAAAGATATTGTCTCTGTGAACTGCATCTTGGTTGATGTTCCAGTTCGACTGGTATTCTAAACGGATGGTGTAGTATGCACTTTCAACTAAACGTTTTGCGTTTTTGTCTTTATTGTCATCCGAAGTAATAAGCCTTTGAGTGAAGCTCAAGTAGCTTAATAAACTGTGCTGAATGCTTTGTGCGTTGTTGTTATAGTTGAACAGGTTGTTTTGGAAGTTGTAGCCTATTGTGTTTGAATAGTCATACTTAGCACCCAAAATCACTTGTATTTTATCGGTTGGTGAAAAGTTTAAGTTACCCAATGCAGTAACCACGTATTGTGGCACATTAGGAGTAGCCTGTACTTTTTCCAAATCACTATTGGTAATAAACTCAGCTGAAGGTACAAAACCTTGACCGATTGGTGCCGAACGAATGGGGTTGGCTTCCAATTCTTTTAGTTTATCTTCTTTTACACGCCAAACACCGATGGCCGATGGCGAACGGTCGGCACTGTAGTTAAAGTTACCTGCAAACAAGTACCCTAATACTGTGCGAGCGGTTGAACGACCTTTATTTTTTGTATAAATAGGGCCGGTCATTGCCATTTCGAAAAGGTTGAAGTGGTATTTATCAAAAAGACTTGAGGTAATGCCTTCGAACGATGCGTTAAAGGTAGATGACGGAGGGGGTGTGGTTACGCTGATAGCACCCCCAACAAAGTCGCCATACTCAGCAGATACACCACCGGTAATAACGTTTTGCTGGCCTATACCGCGCTGGGGAAGGTTGATGTTACCAATTACCCTTACACCATCAATATAATAAGCAGTACCTGATGAACGAGCACCACGGAAACTTGGTGTACCACCATCTATTGATATGGTACCTGCTACCGTATTACTAAGGCTGTTTACACCACGGGTGGGTATTTTGCCTACGTTATCAATGGTACGGCCCAACTCATCACCTTTTACAATGGGAGGACGGGCTTTCTCAGTAATAACAACTTCACCTACGGTAACTACCGATTCACCAATCTGCACATCCTGAAATGTGATTTGATCGGGGCGAATGGTAAGACCTTCAATTCTCTTGCTTTGGTAACCGGTGTACTTAACAACAATGTCGTAAGTTCCTGGTTTAAGACCTTTAATTCGGTACACACCGTCAATGTCGGTAGCGGAACCGGTAATTTGCTGGCCTCCCAAAAACGCTTCTACAGTGGCACCTATCAGCGGCTCTTTGGTATCCTCGTCAAAAACGGTACCCCTGATTTCTCCCAACTGTGATTGGGCCATTGCTGTAACCGAAGCAATTACACCCAATAAAAACAGGTAGATTTTTCTTCTCATATCAACTTAGTTTGGTATTAGTTCCAATTCTTGGGTTTGCCCCTAAAATTGGGGGCACAATTTAAAATTAATTTTATACTTCCCACAAAAAAACACTAAACATTTGGCTCCACAAAATCATATCTATTTTATAAACCACTATTTATATCCGATTAATGTTGTTTATAGGTACTGGATACTGAACGACTTTTTTTAGCAGGGGGTTGTAACGCCCCCTGATTTTTTATATCTTTTTTTTAAAACCTCTTAAAAACAGTCGGTTATCAAAAGTTTAACGATACCCCTAATCTTATCCTGCGGGGCATTGTATAAAAACCGGGATTTTGCAGTGCTGTGTTGTACAAATCAACAAATGATTGAGCATTTACGGCACTTTCAACTGCTTTTCGTCCTTGTTCAGAGCTTAGCCAACCATCTGTATCGGCTGAACCGGTGTAAGGATGTATTGCACGTATGTTTTTTAGGTTGATAAAATTATTTACCCATAGTGTAAACCTAAACTCGCCCATTTTGTTTTTGCCGTCTTTAGTTCGGCCCAAAACAACCGGGATTGTTTTGAATATACTTAAGTCGTTCTGTAATTGCCAAGGCAAGCGGGCACCAAACGGTGTGCCTTTGATGGGCGAACGGTTGGCGGCCCCGCTTTGCGCATTGGCTGTAGGTTGTTGGTTAACTGTGTAGGGCAAACCTGAAAACGCATTAAGGTTCATCACTACACCCATGTTTTCAAATACCTTTTTGCCCATAATTCTTAGCCCTGTGTACTTATCACCGCGGCGGGTATAGTAGCTGATGTTGAACTTGATATTGTTACGCACATCAAAACTAAGGGGAAAAAGTGTACGCAGGTTTGGTTGCCCCACTGCAACCAATGCCTGCTGAGAGCCTGCTGATGAGCCTGTGCCATCGGCAAACTGTAACGTGTAGGATGCGTCCATTTCAATCCGCTCGTTTTTGCGCAAAATGTATTGAGCGGTGAAACTTTTGATAGTTGAAAAATCGATGTTGGCAAATGATGTATAGCTTACGGGGTAAGCGTAGTTGTATTTATATAATTGTATAAGGTTGCGTTGCTCACGGTAGGCTGCGGTAAGTGCCAATGCGGAGTTTACGGATAGTTTAACTCTGAAACCTAACTCATAGTTGGTACTGCGCTGAGGTTTCAAATCGGGGTTGCCAATTATATCGGTTGAGTTAAATGGTAAAAAGTAATATTGCGCAATGGTAGCAAAGTTATTGGTAGGCCGTTGTGCCATTACATCGTAGCTGGCAAAAAAGCGGGCTACATCTGATATTGGAAAATCAAAATATAAACGGGGCAATAGCTGTACTTGGGGTTTGTAATCGGTAAATGCGTTTGCCCCTACCCTATTTTGTGTTGCATTGCTAAGATAGGGCTGTATGGTGCTTCCTTTTGATTGCTCTGCAATGGCAGCAGGATCGTTTATTTGCAAGCCTTGTGCATTGTACCATGTATTGCCGTTGCGATAACCGGTAATTCGGTTAGGGTTTCGGGCATCGTCAACATATACCGTATAATCATCACCAATTGATTCGGGATGCTTCACATCATTCCCGCCCATTGTTTTTACTTCGGCCGCTGTTTTTGCATCATACAATAAAAACGGATCTTTCAGCACGGGCATATTATTGTCAAATCTTTCAGCACGCACGCCCACCCGCATTGTAAAGCCTTTAAACTGTATACGGTCTTGTATAAATGCGGCTGCATAAGTAGGCATATACGCTCCTATGGGACGGTTTAGCACATCATCGGTGAAGGCGTTTATGCTGCGTGCCCCTTTGGCTTTGTTACCCAAATAATCATACCCGTAATAGCTTACATAGCCGTTGCCGTTGTTTAGTAACTCATCGGCACTAAACATCGAGAGTTTAAAATCAGCAGGGTTGTATGCGTTAATATCGATAAACGAGTTTTCAGCAATGGGTTTACCGTAGTTATCTACTGCACCTTGTGCCATTAGCGCTGCCCTGATACGCTTATCAAAAGTTGACTGTGAGGCTGATTGACGATACCCGTATTTAACAGTGTCTCTAAACACCCCGTTTTGATCAAACATCAGTTGGGGGTTATCGGTATCTAACACAATGCCGTTGTTGGCTAATTGTCCCATCAATGTCCAAATACCGTTAGCATCCGCACTCCAACTGCGCTGAAAACGTTGCTCGTAATACATTCCAAAGCGTAATTCATGGTTTTTGGTACTTATCTGCCCTGTAGCGTTTATGCCTACTTGCTCGCTTTGACTTTTACCATAACCTGTTACTCCCAACCCCACGTTGTTCCACATGTTTGAATATATGCCTATTGGATTTTGGCCGTTTACCAACCCTGCACCGCTGCTGCGTATAGAGGTTAGTGAGTTTATATTCTCTTGTCCCAACAAATCATAATACAAACTGGTATAGTTGGCACGCAAAGGGTTGCGGGTTTCGTTGCGGTCAAAAGTTACCAAAGTATCAATGGGGCGGTTACCTGTTTGGCGGTAGTAATTTTTAACGTAGTATTTTTGCCCATTTACTTCAAATGTATCCGGTTTCTGATTTTCTGTATGCGACACCAACTCATAGGCAGGGGCACTGTATGTTTTAAAACGGCCTAAGTACCCATAGTCAAAAAGGTTGTTACCATGTTCGGGGTCTTGAGTAACCGACCATGCACCCTGATAGTCAAAACGCACGTTGTAGAATGCATTGGTTATCCAGCTATTTTCTTTAGTTTTCAGTACATGGTTAAAGTTTATATAGGTAAGCAAGTTGTGGTTGATGGTTTGTGAGTTGTTGCCCGGATTGAACAGGTTGTTAGCAAAGTTGTAGTTGATATAATTGCCGTAGTCGTATTTGGCTCCCAATAATACCTGGATGTTCTCGTTAGGAACATAATTCAATTCGCCCAATAATGAAGTAGTTTGTGAAGGGGTATTGGGGTTGGCACTTATTTTCTCCAAGTCTTTTTGGGTGATAAACTCAGCGGCGGGTACAAAACCGTTTCCTTTAGGGGATGAACGTAACGGGGTTTCCTCAAGTTCTTTCAGTTTATCTTCTTTTAAACGCCACACACCCACTGCCGATGGCGACCTATCGGCTTGGTATTGGTAATTGCCTGATAGTAAATAGCCCAACTTAACTTTAGCACTGTCGCGACCTTTGTTTTCTACAATCAAAGGCCCCATAAAAAAGGCTTCTGCGTAGTTATTATGGTATTTATCAAACAGGCTGGAGCTAATGGCTTCAACTGAACGGCGGGTAAGTAAGCCGGGGCGAGGGGTATTGATGCTGATGGCACCGCTAAGCAGATCGCCATACTCTGCTGAAAATCCCCCTAATAAAATTGACATATCTGTGGTTGCAGCTGCTGGAAATCCTGATAAACTGCCACCGTTAATCCACACACCGTTCCAAAGGATACGGTGCGAACCTCCCCGTTGCCCTCCTACAATTAACCCTCCTCCATCTAATGAGAACACTCCGGGGCTAAGATTTGCTAATCTGTTTATATCGTTTCTTGCCGGAGACCCATTGGGATTGGGCATTTTACATGAAATTTCAAAGTCCGGTATTAATGGTTGTACATATGTAACTACTGCCCCACCAACTTCAAGTACTTCAAAATCGTGTTCTATAGACGTGGGCCTATCTGCATCCACTATAACGCCTTTAAAAAATTTTTCCCTGCCTATACTGTTAATTCTAACATCGTATTTCCCTGTATTTAAGGGTTTAAAAATTACCTGCCCCTTTTCGTTGGTGCTTAGAGTTTTAATAAAACTCCCTTCTCGGTATAGAGATACGTTTGCAAATTCAATGGGCTCTTTTCCATCCGTTACTGTAACCCTCATCTCCCCGGTGGTGGTTTGTGCCTGTATTGCTACAGGAAGGGCAAAGCAAAGCCATAGGTAAATTATCCTTCTCATAGGTTGTTTTTTAAAAGTGAATAAAATTTTACCTGCACCTACTGGTGCATTGGGTTTGCCGGCCGGCGGTTGTTTTTGATTTCTGTTTATCCCAGTTGTTTTATTTTCTCAACTAAGCTGACTGAAATCTTGTAATAGGATTCATGCGTCCAGCCACCTGTGTGACTTGTTATTAAAACGTTAGGGTATGCCAGCAGGTTGGAAAGTTGCTGACGTTCGTCGAAAGAATATTCGGGCAGGTTTTCGTTTTCCAGTACATCCAGCGCACAACCACGCAGTTTACCGCTTTGCAGGGCCGATAGTACATCGGGCGTGTGCATTATTTTCCCCCTTGATAGATTAAGCAAATAGAGGCTCTTTTTAAAGCTATTAAGATACTCTGTGTTGATAAGGTGTCTTGTTTCATCAGTTAGCGGTAAATGAACGCTAAGCACGTCTGCACGCGCGTACAGATCGCTCATGTTGCATTCTTCTACCTGCTCGTTGCCGTAACCGGTTTTGTATTTATCGTAGGCTATTATTTTGCAGCCAAAACCTGACAGCTTTTTTGCGAAGGCACTTCCTGTGTGGCCATACCCAACAATTCCCACAGTCATGTATGATAATTCAAAGCCACGGTTGCCCTCGCGCTCCCACACAAAGTTGTTAACTTCTAAGTATGATTTGTGGATGTTTGCTAATAAACTAAGCAGCATACCTACAGCTTGTTCGCCCACTGCATCACAGTTGGCCTCTGGGGTATTAAAGCAATTTATTCCTTTGTGCTCGCAATATTCTAAATCAATAATTTCAAGCCCCGACCCTGCCCTACCGATAAATTTCAGTTTATGGGCTTCTTGCAATACCTCACGGTCTATCTTGGTTTTAGAGCGTACCACCAATCCTTCGTAATTACCTATGCAGTTGATAATTTCTGCCCTTGATATGTAAGGGAGATAATCAATCGCGTACCCCAAAGCAGGTAAATGCTCATTGAGATAAGGGTGTACATCGTCAATTATTAATACCGTGCCTTTAGGTTGCATGGGTTATTGCCAAAGCGGGTAATACTCAAGTTTTATTTTTTCTTCAAAGAAAATGCGTGCAGTGCTTTCAAATGCGGTGGTGTAGTCTGAAACAAAAAATTTATACTCAGCAGGCCCTGAAGGATTGAGCAGTTTTTTATTATCCAACACCTTTTTTACTTGCTGGGCTACCACACTGGCCGAGTCTATAATGGGTACTTGCTTCTTTTGTTTCTGGTAGTATTTTTCTATTTGTGCTTGTATCAGCGGGTAGTGGGTGCATCCTAATACCAGCGCATCAATGCTTTTAAGAGGTTTCTTCTCCAAGTAACTGTTAATAATGGTTTGGCTGATATTGTTATTAAAATACCCCTCTTCTATCATGGGTGCCAACAAAGGAGTAGCCAACTCTGCGGTGGCTAATGTTGGGGCTGTTTTTTTTATCTTTTTAGAGTAGGCACGTGTGCTTACAGTGCGCTTGGTGGCTATAATACCTACTTTGCCTTGTGTTACTGTTTGTGCAACGTGTTGTGCAACAGGGTCGATAACGTTAATTAATAACTCTTTATCGGCAAACATGGGAAGCAATGCCTGATACCCTGTGGCTGAGGCTGTATTACAGGCTATCACTACCATTTTACAGTTATGTGATAGCAAGAACGAAGCTATTTTACGTGAATAGTGCTTTATTGATTCTGCCGATTTATCGCCGTAGGGTAAGTGGGCGGTATCACCAAAGTAAATAAAGCTTTCGTGAGGCATAAGTTTGGCAATGGCTCTTGCCACGGTAAGACCGCCAATTCCTGAATCGAATATGCCTATGGGTTGTTTTTTTGCTTCCACAATTTTTGGTATATCGAATATATGCAAAAAAGTCCCTCAAATGAGGGACTTTCCGTTATGTTTTTATTTTGAGTAATGAACTTATTTAAGACCCAATTTCTTTTTCACATCGTTCATCAGGTTGTCAGCCGGTTGTGAGTAAAGAATACCGCCTGCGCTTGCGTCCAATACGTAGGTATAGCCTTTTTCTTTAGCTACTTCTTCAATTGCCTTACGCACTTTGGCAATAATGGGTTCGTATAATGTTTGGCGCTTTGCAGCCACCGCATTTTTTGCATCTTGGTCAAGTTTATTAAACTTTTGAGTACCTGCCTGATAATCGTCAACTAAAATCTGAAAAAATGGATCGTTTTTAGGCTCTTCTCCACCATTATCAGCTACCTTCTTCATGATGCTGTCATACAAGTTCTTAAGTTCTGCTTCTCTTTTAGAGAGTGCATTTTCCCATGTTTTAACCTCAGCTTGTATAACCGTATCGGCTTTTTGAGCTTCTGGCATTAACAATACCAATGAATCGGCATATATGTGGGCAATTTTAGATTGTGCATTTGCTGTGATTGCGCAAATCATCAAACCAAATACTAAGGCAAGGGTTTTAATACTGTTCTTCATCGTAGCTATATTTTGTGTCGTTTTTGTTCTATACAATTTAAAGTCGCAAGGTAAACACTTTTTTTATTCTTCTTCCGGTGTTTCTCCTTGTCCCTCTCCTCCGGGGCTTATACCAAGGGCTTCCAGTACTTCGTCGCTGCGGTCATATTTTGGATTTGTGTACAACATGGTAACCCCACCCGATTTGTCGAAAATAAAATCTAAGGCGTTGTCTTTGGCAACCTTTTGTATGGCTTCAAAAACCTTGTCTTGAATGGGTTTTACCAACTCCTGACGTTTGGTAAACAATTCGCCGTTTACCCCAAACTTTGATACCTGATACTCGCGCAATTCTTTATTTTTAGCTGATATTTCGTCTGTACGTTGTTTTATTACATCATCCGTTAGCACTAAACGCTCTGCTAAAAGGTTTTTCTCAAGTTTGGCAATCTCCTCTTTTTTCTTTTCAATCTCCTTTTCCCATTGTTCCGAAAGAAAATCAAGCTGTTTTTGGGCTGATTTGTATTCGGGCATCTGGTTAAGTATGTATTCACTATCTACATAAGCAAACCTTTGGCCAAAAACCGGCAAGGCTATTAAAAATGCTATAACTGATATTATCTGCTTCATGTCTTTTATAAAAATTATAGTTGCTGACCTATGAAAAAGTGTACTTGTCCTTTATTTGAACCGGGGGTGTATGGGTTATTATCAAACCCGTAGCCCCAATCTATACCTAACAGGCCGAACATGGGCAGAAATATACGTACACCAACGCCGCCTGAACGTAAAAGGTTGTAAGGGTTGTAATCTTTGAATCGTGACCAGCTGTTACCTGCTTCTAAGAAACTATGTACATACACGGTTGCTTGAGGGTTGGGAGAAACTCTGTAGCGAAGCTCCATGGTAAACTTGTTGTACACTGTAGCTCCAACATAGTTGCCTAAACTTCCATCTTCGTTTACTGATCTTGGGGTAACTGAATTATCTCTGTAACCGCGCATCGAAATCAATTCGCGACCGTCAAGGTTAAATCCTATCAAACCGGCACCACCCACATAAAAACGTTCAAATGGCGAGTTGCCTATATCACGGTTATAAAAGCCCATAAAGCCTGTGCGCACCATTGTGGCCAGTACAAGGTTTTTAGCAAGTTTGGTGTAGTGCATTGCATCAAACTTCCATTTATGGTATTCAATCCACTTAAACTTCTGCTGCGTGGTAGCCGTTTTGTAATCAATGCCTGAGAATGATGAAATGGGTGGTGTTAACTGTGTTGAAAAGTTAAACTGTGAACCTGCCTGTGGAAATATAAAATCGTCGGTAGAGTTACGAGATAAAAGTAAACGGAAGTTTACGTTGTTTGAGCGTCCATCGTCAAACTCAAAAATACCGGTGGTGTAATTACTTAGGTTGTAATGCTGGTAGTTTATAGAATAGTTTATAGTGAACCAATCATCGGGCCAACGCAAACGTTTTCCTAACCCAAGGCTTAATCCTGAAATTCTTAGTTTTGAAGGGGTGCCTGAGCTATTAAATTGCTGAATAGAGTGATATGCACTAAACGATAGCGAGTTGGGGCGTTTGCCACCAAACCAAGGCTCAGTAAATGAAAAGTTATATGATTGGAAGAACGTACCGTTTGATTGTGCACGAATACTTAACCGTTGTCCGTCGCCTGATGGATAAGGATCCCAACCACCTTTTTTAAACATTTTTTTAGTGGCAAAGTTGGATAGTGTAAGTCCTAAGGTACCTACCACAAACCCCTGACCAAAACCACCTGAAAGTTCAATCTGGTCGCTCGATTTTTCTTCCACCTTATATTCAATATCCACTGTACCCGCTGCTAAATTAGGCTTAGGTTGTACGTCCATCTTTTCAGGATCGAAATAGCCTAATGCTACCAATTCACGGATTGAACGTTGTATATCGGTACGGCTGAATTTCTGGCCGGGTCTCGTACGTATCTCACGCAAGATAACGTGGTCGCTTGTCTTACTATTACCTGTAACAGTTACAGAGCTGATAGTAGCCTGTGGGCCTTCCTGTATTCGGATTTCAAGGTCAATAGAGTCATTTTCTACCTTTACTTCAACCGGAACCACTGAGAAGAACAAATACCCATCGTCCATATACAACGCTGATATGTCATAACCCCTTGGGTTCATAAACAGCTTGCTCTCAAGGGCTGATTGGTCGTACACATCACCACGCTTAATATCCAACATCTTACCAAGTGTATCACTGGTAAATTTGGTATTACCTGACCATGAAATATTACGGAAGTAGTATTTACGGCCTTCGCTGAGGGTTAATTGAATATTGATGGTTTTATCGTTGTGCTGGTATATGGTATCACTAAGTAATACTGCATCGCGATAGCCCAATGTATTGTAATAGCTTACTATACCAAGTTTTTCCTCGTTATAGGTATCTTCTATAAATTTAGATTTTTTGAATACACGCCACCATGCTTTGCGTTTGGTATCGCTAAACAGCCTCCTTAATTTGGCTGAGGATACATTTTTATTTCCAACAAAAACGATATCATTTATTTTTATTCTATCGCCGCGATATACGGTTAATTGCAAATCAACGAAGTTTTTGCGGATTGGGCTGGGCACCTCAGTAATTTCAACCCTTGCGTTAAAATATCCTTTTTCTCTGAAATGTTTTAATACTTCGCTGCGGGTACGTTGTATTACGTTTTCGGTAACAATTTGACCGCTTTGTATGCTTAAGTCTTCGCGCAGATTTTTTGCATGGCGTTTTTTAAGCCTCCGTATTTTTATTTCGCTCAGGCGGGGTCTTTCCTCTAAATAAAAGTCAATAAAAACTTTGTTCCCCTCCATCTTTTTAAGACGGACTTGAATGTTTACAAAGAATTTTTGTTTCCAGAGGTTTTCTATAGCTTTTGTAAGTTCATCGCCGGGCAATGATATGGTTTGCCCTTCGTACAAGCCTGTTAATACAGATAAAATGCGTTCATCCAAAAACTGAACGCCTATAATGCCTATACCACCTACCACAACTTTTTGCGGACGCTGGTAATCCATGGTATAGTATTCTTCGGTTTGTGATGTATCGCCTTGTGCCCGCAGTAGTGCAGGCAATAATATCAGTAGTACTATCCTTAAGTATCTCATCCTGCTTTTAACTGGTCGCCTGTTTTTCCAAACCTGCGTTCACGTTTTTGATAATCTATAATTGCTTCGTAAAGGTCTTCTTTCCTAAAATCAGGCCATAATACGGGCGTAAAGTACAACTCTGAATAGGCAATTTCCCATAATAAAAAATTACTTATACGTTGCTCTCCACTGGTTCGTATTAATAATTCGGGGTGGGGTATCCCGCGCGTTGATAGGTATTTATCTATCAATTCGTCATTTATCTCATTCACATCAATTTTACCGGCCTTCACATCGGCGGCAATATTGCGGATACTATTTGTTAAATCCCACTTGGCACTGTAACTAAGGGCCAACACCAATTGCATACGGGTGTTGTTTTTAGTTTCATCTATGGCTGCGTTTAGTTTTGCTAAACAATTTTTGGGTAAAGACTGTAAATCACCAATGGCCGTTAGGCGAATGCTGTTTTTTTGTAACGTAGGGATTTCTTTTTCAATGGTATCCACTAACAAGTTCATCAAAGCATCTACCTCTTCTTTGGGTCGGCTCCAATTTTCGGTAGAAAAGGCATAAAGAGTAAGGTGTTTCACTCCCAATTCGGCGCAGGCTTCGGTAGTTTCGCGAACAGACACAACTCCGTTACGGTGCCCGAATATTCTAAATTTACCTTTTCCTTTAGCCCAACGTCCGTTACCATCCATTATGATGGCAATGTGCGTTGGCAGCTTGTCTTTGTTTATTTCATGGGCCGAACTCATGGGTTGGTGCGCATTTTTTTCGAGGGTTGCAAAGTTAATCAACATTATGAAATCTCCTCGTTTTTGGCGGAAATGCGCAATAAATGGGCTCAATACGGTATGTAAGCGTGATACCTGCAAACACGTACCAGTCTTTTAAGTGCGGGTCACCGCGCATGTCATTTTTTGCGCTACGTATCTCCCCTGCTCCAGCATTAATACTTGATGGATCAGACAATGCTGCTGCTGCAGCACCGTTGGTTGTGCGTAATTCAACCAAATCAGGGTAGTTTCCGCTCACATCGTCTAAATAATCGGTGTAAGTTTTACGGTAACCAACTTCAAAGCCTAAAATCCATTTTGGTGAGAATTTAAATTTGTACCCTGCCCCAATGGGGATTGACACACTCACGCGTGAGTATTTACCCTTTCCCCCATTAAGATTTTGACCTTCGGTGGCAAGGGGTTGTAATGATACCCAAGTATTATTAAATTTAGCTTTGGGGTTAAAGTAAAACGCGTTTATGCCTGTAAATACGTAAAAAGATGATTTTTTGTTCTGCGGATGACTTAATCCAAAAGGGCGAAAGTGAAACTCTATGATATTAGTTAACTCCCAAATATTTGATTTAAAGGTAAGCCCTCTTAGTTCTGTTGCTGGTTGTAACGAGTCAGCACCAGAAATTTGTCCGAAAGCTGCTCCAAACCTATATGAAAAATGGCGTGATATATTATAACGTCCCCAAAGGTTAATACCTATATGGGTTTTACTTAAAGTAGGTTCTTTTGAAATATCGCCTAAATAATTGGTACCGCCTAAAAGACCGCCAATTTCCCAACGTTGCGCAATGGCATTGTTGCTGCTTATTATAAATATAGTTACTATTAGTAGCGGGGCGACTCTTTTTAAAACTGATAACACTTTACTTTATGCAGATTAATTGTATATGAAAGCGATATACCCAAAAAGTTATACCAATCTCTGTCTTTATTATCACCACGTTGTTGTCCTCTTTGGCTAATTATATCGTATGGGCCTTTATCTTCACCGCTGCGGTTGGCTAATGCTGCCGATTGAGATCCGTATTGGGCCGAAAGGATTGCAGGATTTACATAAGTTAAACTAACATCGTCAAGATAATCTGTAAAAGTAAAGCGGGTGCCGTACTCAATACCCATTACAAAACGTGGTGCTAATCTAATTTTAAATCCAAATCCAAAAGGTATTGCTACCTGCGTAAGAGCATATTTTTTACGGCTTTGCAAAGGAGTGGTACCCTGTCCCTCGGTCCCTTTTGGCTGTAATTCATACACGGTGTCGTTTAGCACTGTTTTGGGGTTAAATTTAAATATCCCAACTCCGGCATATATGTACGGGCTAAAACCTTTACCGCCTTTTGTGCCCATTGCATCAAAACCCGTTATGTTCCACTCAAACTGCCCTGAAAATTCAAACAAAGGCGAGTAAAAGTCTAAATTACGTTTGCGCTTTTCTTCGCTTGAGAAGTTTGCGTCATCACCGTTAATCTTTCCGTAAAACACATTTCCCCTTAATGAAATATTGTGGTTTGGGTTATACCTGAGCATCAGCCCGCCTGCAAAATTCATTTCCTGAAAACGGCCCTCAGTCATATCGCCAATGTAGTTGGTTTGACCTAACAAAATACCTACTTCTACGTTGTCTCTCTGAGCTGCTGAATTAATGGCGATAGCTAAACCAGCCAATAGCAAAAACCGTTTTAATATCATCTTACCTTAGTGTTAACGAAAAATGTTTTGAATTATTATAAAAAAAATCGGGTCAAACATAAAGCTTGACCCGATTACAAATATCTTTAATTTTTTGTTAAAACCTACATTCGAATTTACGAATGGTTTTACTTAAAGTAATACCATAAAAGAAGTAAGCATCTTTATTATCTGCATTACCTCTTGGCCATTTACTTGGCCAAGCTTTTGAAGGGTCGTTTGGAACAATTCCTCTGTATGCAAGTGCTTGCTCTTCGGGTGTTAATGAAGCAAAGTTATCGGGTGCTTTATCACTAACATCATCAAGATAATCAGTAAATGTTTTGCGGTAACCTATTTCAATACCAAGGTTCCATAGCTGTTTACGTCCGATGCTGAATTTATAACCAATACCAATAGGTATTGCGATACCAATCGGGCTGTAAGCACCGTCCATCTTGCTTTGTTCGGTTTTCATTGTACGTAGTGCGTACTTTGTACCGTTAAGGAAGGTTTGAGGGTTGTAGTAAAATGCTGCCAAACCTGCAAACACATAAGGAGTTGATTTGAATTTGCGTGAACCGGCCACGTACTTCATGAAGTTATATTCACCTACAACTGAAAGCTCAGCAAGTGGTGAGTGAAAGCTAAGGTTCCTGTTTTCACGGTTGGTACCTTTACCGTTGTACTTATCGTAACTGGCAATGTATCCAAAGTTTAACCCAGTTCTAATAGCCCAGTGGCTGTTAAAATTGTAGCGGTAAAACCCTCCAATAGCAGGGCGAGTTCCTCTCAAAGGGAGGGGTGACTGGGCCAAATCACCGTTATAAGTAGAGAGGCCTAAAAAACCTCCCCACTCTCTATCTTGAGCGCTTACACTCATTGTTGAGAGTGCTAAAATGGCAACCAGTAGCAAATTTTTAATCTTCATCATGGCTAAATTTCGATTGGCACAAATATAGGGTTAGTAAAGTAATTTTCTATTAATTTTTTAAAAACTTTCAATTTTAGCAACGGATTACCCCTTATCAAAGTTCCGTTTGTCAACCCCCCACATCAATTTTCTGCGCAATGTACGCAGGTAATTATGGTCTTTTAATTGCACTAATTTAAGTTCAAAATCGCTTTTGCGAATGGCTAATTGCGATGTGAAAGGCACTGATACTGAGCGAGAATCCATACTTATCAGAAATGAATTACTGCGCCCCTCTACTTCAAAAGATATTACATTTTTATCGGATACTACAATGGGTCGTACATTAAGATTGTGGGGTGCTATGGGAGTGATTGCAAAACTTTCGGAGTAGGGAAATAAAATAGGACCGCCGCAGCTTAATGAATACCCTGTGGAGCCTGTAGGGGTTGAAATAATCAATCCATCGGCCCAATATGAGTTTAAAAACTCACCATTGAGGTAGGTGTTTACCACAATCATTGATGATGAATCGTTTTTGTGTATCACAAAATCATTGAGGGCAAAATGCAGGCCGTCAAAGTAGGTCTCAGTACTTTCGAGGTATAATAATGAGCGGGTATCAATGGTATAGTTGCCTTTTGCTAAATCGGTAAAGGCGTCATATACTTCGTCTTTTGCCACATTAGCCAAAAAACCCAACCTGCCTGAGTTGATGCCCAACACGGGTATGTTTTTTTCTTTAACCAACGCTACCGTATCCAATAGGGTTCCGTCGCCGCCAATGGATATAAGGTATTCTGCATCTGTTTTAGAAAAGTTTTCGTCGTTAAACGGCTCAATGGCTAATGAAAAATCCTTTGTAAGCTCGTTAAACTCATTAATAATGTTTTCATGAACGTATGCTACGGTATGATTTTCTGAGAAAAAATCTGCAAGGCGGTTAATAAATTCACCTGTCCCGTTGCTTTTTAAATTGCGGCCAAACAGCGCTAATTTCATCTTATGTACAAAGGTACTTTTTAAAATAGCATGTTGTAGTGAAAAAATAAGCCCTTTTGTCCCTTATTGTTAAAAGTGTATTCTATTTTAAGTACCCTGTCGTAATAAGTTACTATATCAATGCCTGCTCCGAGGCCCCCCAAGTAACTGTTTGTAAAAGTGTTTGTGGGCAAGGGGGTATTGTTTACCACATAGCCGGCATCGTAAAAGGCTTTGGCAAATATGGTAATGGGTATGTTTCTGAATTTTTTTATCCCACCTGTGGGAATGTGAATGAATTTTGGGGTTAGTATGTTATAAAGATAGTTGATTTTGCCCAAAGCAAAGTGTTGCCCGTCTATCACATAATATTCAAATCCCCGCACAAAGTACTCGTAGCCGAGGGCCCTGAATAGGTTGTAGGGCTGCCGACCGGGTGTTGAATATTTTGCATCTACCGATACTGAGGCATAGTGCCTGTAGGATAGTTTTTTATGGTAGGATGCGGTAATAAAGGCATTGAAAAAGTTTTGGGGTGCATTGATAAAAAAGTAATTACCGGCTTCGGCTGACAGGTATTTACCGTTAAGTGGGTAATGTTTGTAATCAAGCATCTCATAAATATACCTGTAACCTGCGTAAAAGGTTTGTTGGCGGGTTTGTGCGTTTAAAAAATAATCAGGGTTAACGGCTGCTTTGGTAACTGTATCTGCAATTTGCAGGCGGGTATATTCTAAATCAAGTAATTGTGATGAATATATTTTTTTTCGCAGGCTAAAAGAGACGCCTGTTTTGAGGCGACTGAAGGATATTTTGCCGGTATCGTGAAAAAACTGCAGTTTATTATTTTGGGTGGCAAATCCCAGTTCTCTGTTGTCGGAGTAGGTGAAATTGAGTGCCGCGCCTATGGTAAGTGCCTTGTTTATATAGGGGAAATTATAATCAACTGAAAATTTGCGGGTATAGCCTCCTTGTATGTTGATACGTATGGTTTCGTTGCGCCCTCGCAAATTTGAGCGACGTATGCGTACTCCGTAATTTAAACGTGAAAGCTTGTTTTCAGCCAGCCACCATTGGTTAAAATTTCGGTCGGCAATTTCTACAATGGGTATTACAAATAAATACCAGCGTTCTTTTAGGTATATGGTGATATGTGTAAGTCCCGCACTATCGGGTGGGGCTATTTGCATTTCAACCGTATTAAACAATTCAAGGTCGAAAATCTGACGAATGCCTTTTAATTTCATTGCGGCTAATTTGCTTGCAGAAACTGTATCGCCGCTTTTAAAATCAAGTTCCCTCAGTATTATATAGTCTTTTGTTTTTTCGTTGCCGGTAAGGTTTATTGCCCCTATTACCAATACGCTATCGGCATCCTGTGCGCAAACATTGTTGCACAGAGCCCACAAAAGTATCGTTGTAAGTATTCCTACAAAACGAACTAATACAGAAGGTTGTATGGGCATCAAATATCAAGGTATTTCATCAAGGAGTCGAAACGGTTTTTCATGTCTTCCGTGTCGTACTCTCGGTAATACGAGGCTACAATGGTATATCCGTACCGCTCAAAGGTAGCCACTACAGATTTTATATCGGTGGTATTAAGTTTTATGTGCACCTGAAGTTGTGCAGGAGCTTCGGCCACTGTATTTACATACAGGCTCAAAATTTTGGTGTTGTTGTATTCTACAATGCGCGAAATTTCGCTCATTGAATAGCTGATGGCGGGTAATTCTAATGTAATAATACTACCCGGCTGGCTGAAGGCATTAAGGGATGCCATTTTATTTATCAGCTCTTTGGCGGATAGTATGCCAATAAACCTATCATTAATATCAACTACTGATACTACTGATGAGCTTATTTCGCTAAAAATGGTAATGATATCAAACAAGTGCTGGTTTTCGTAAACTTTTGATACTACGGCACTGTTTGTTTTGGTTAATATGTTATCATTAGAGTCTGCATCCAATAAATCAGATGCTGCAACATATCCTAAATGTTTATCACCATCAACTACCGGCAAAAAAGCTATATCAAACTCGTTCATCAAATCGAGCGCTTTACCGCACGAATCGGAAATTTTTAAGGGGAATAACCTGCCGGATAGTAATTGCCCTGCAAGCATTAGCCTGGAATTGTTGTTTTTTTGTACATCCGCGTTAAGAAATCATCCAGTATGCGGTTAAACTCTTCCGGACGTTCCATCATTGCAGCATGGCCGCATTTATCCAGCCAATGTAACTCGGCATTGGGCAGTAGTTGCAAAAATTCTTCAGCTACATCAGGGGGAGTAATGTTGTCGTTTTTGCCCCAAATAAGGCAAACGGGCACCTCAATTTTGCTAACTTCTTTGCGCATGTTGTGCCTGATGGCCGATTTAGCCATTGCAAGTATTTTAAGGGTTTTCATGCGGTCGTTTGTTATTTCAAACACCTCATCAACCAATTCTTTTGTAGCTGTTGCGGGGTCGTAAAAAGTATATTCTACTTTTTTCTTAATGTATTCGTAATCCCCTCGTTTGGGGTAACTGCCCCCCATTGCATTTTCATACAAACCGCTGCTGCCTGTAAGCACCAAGCTGTGCATATTATGCTGGTTTTTTAGTGAATATACCAGTGCCACGTGGCCTCCTAATGAGTTGCCCAGCACGGTCATATTACTGTATCCTTTAAACTCAACAAATTCTTCAATAAACTTCGCAAGTCCCTTAACACTGGTGGTAAGTACCGGCATTTCGTAAATAGGCATCATGGGTATAACCACTTTGTATGAACCCGAAAAACGATCGATAACGTCTTTCCAGTTGCTAAGTGCCCCAAATAAACCGTGCAGCAAAAGCAATACCTCGCCTTCGCCTTCTTCAATAAACCTGTATTTACCTTCGTCTTTTAGGCTGTAATCCATTGAACTCATTTTTTAACAATCAGCAAATATAATACTCGATTATACAAATACCATAGGTTTTGACGCAGGCACACAAGTTAACCAGTTTTTAAGCAATTCTATTCCGCTTTGCGTTAAGATTGCTTCAGGGTGAAACTGCACCCCAAATACGGGCAGCGTGTTGTGTTTAAGTGCCATTATTTCACCTTGTTGTGTGTGGGCAATTGCTGTAATTACTTTATCTCCCCCCCACTCTACTATTAATGAGTGATACCTGCACACTTGCATTGGCGTGGGAAGCCCTGTAAAGAGGCTATCGCGGGTGTGTAGCACCTGCGATACCTTTCCGTGCATGGGGCAGGCGGCTTTTTTTAGTTTTGCACCAAAAAACTCGCCAATAGCTTGGTGGCCCAGGCAAATTCCTAAAATGGGCACTTTTGTGTGATATGCTTGTATTACTTCATTCAATATCCCTGCCTTGGCTGGTGTACCCGGCCCGGGCGATATTACAATACCATCAAACTGTATCTTATTGAGTCCGTTTATATCGGTTTCATCGTTGCGCACCACAATACATTCGCACCCCAGCTGCTCAAAATAATCTTTGAGATTGTAGGTAAAAGAGTCGTAGTTATCCAACAATAGCAGTCGGTATTGCATCTTACTGTAAAATTATAGCCGGTGCAAAGTTTTGTAAAATAAAGCTTTAATACTATAATTACGGGACTTTAATTTTACTACGATACCATATTTTAACCCACTCACAATCAAAACACTATGTTAAAGGCGTTTTTTATTAAAAACAGGCAGCATGTAATCATCATTGCTCTTTTCTTGGCAATATCGGTTATCTACTGCTATCCCGTGCTTAGCGGTAAGGTGATGAACCAAAATGACGAGCTGACTGCTAAGGCTCTTACCCGCGAGGCTGAAGAATACCATAAAAAAACCGGTGATTTTATAGGCTGGTCTAACACTATGTTTTCGGGTATGCCTGCATCAGTGGGTTATACAGGGCCTTCTAACTATTCAATCCAGCTTATCTATGCATTGGCAAATGCCTTTGACGGGTTTTCGTTTGATGTGATTTTTTGGTGCCTTGTGGGAATGTACATCCTGTTTTGTGCTTTGGGCATCACTCCTTGGCTTGGTGCATTGGGCAGTTTTATTTTTGCCTTCTCTACCTTCAACATACTAAGTCTTGAAGGCGGACACGTTCAAAAAACTTTTAACATAGCCCTTGTGCCTCTTTTGCTGGGCGGTATTTATCTTATTTTTCAAAAAAGATATGTATGGGGTTTTATTGCGGTGGCTTTTGGGGTTAACTACCAAGTAGGGCTATCGCATTATCAAATTACTTACTATGCTGCCTTGTCTGCTGCTGTGCTTTGTATTTACTACGGTATTGTATGGCTTAAGGAGAAAGAATTTAAGGCCTTGGGTATTGCTATTGGTTTGTTGTTGATGGGGGTTGTGTTTGGCAGTTTGCCCAACCTAACGCTACTTAATACTTATTATGCTTCGCACGAGACTACAAGGGGCGGTGCATCAGAACTTACACAACCTACAGCCAATAAAGCGGCTCCGACCGAAGGAGAAGTAAATGGCGCCGGACTTGATTTTGATTATGCTACTCAATGGAGTTACGGTTTGGGAGAAACCTTTACCCTTTTGGTACCTAATGCCTACGGCGGTGCTGATAATGCAGTGGTTGATCGTATGACTGGAAAGCCGAAGAAGGATAGTGAGACTTTTCAGGCTTTGCAGCAAAACGTGAAGGATAACAACGAGTTTAACCAGTATATACAAGTAGCCAGCTCGTATTGGGGCGACCAACCTTTTGTTGGCGGCCCGATATATTTTGGAGCCGTTGTGTGCTTTTTGTTTGTGATTGGTATTATCGCCTCTAACCGTAAAGAAAAATGGTGGATACTTGCGCTAACCGTGCTGTTTTTGTTTTTGGCATGGGGCCGCCATTCCATCATCTACGAGTTTTGCTTTAATGTATTGCCCGTGTTTAATAAGTTCCGTACCCCATCTATGGCGTTGGGTATTGTGCAAATAGGTGTGAGCTTATTGGCGATACTGGCTATAATGGCTATTGCAAATAATGATAATAAAGAAAAGCTGAGCAAAATAGCATTGTACACAGGCTTAGGCTTTGTTGCTTTGTTGCTGATTATGATTGTTGCGCCCAGCATGTTGTTTGGGTTTGAAAGTGCAAGGGAGGCTACTATGCAATTGCCTGACTGGTTTACCAGTGCTTTGGTTAGCGACCGTGAAGCAATGATGAAGAGTGATGCTATTCGTTCGTTAGTGTACATAGCTCTTGCCTTTGGGTTGATTTGGGTGTATTTAAAAGGCATGATTAAAAGCAGTACTGTGTTTATGATTGCTATTGCGGCGCTGATTGTGCTTGATTTATGGAGTGTGAATACCCGCTACCTAAACAAGGACAATTTTGTGAAACGAAAGGATTTTAAATACAAACCTACTGAGGCAGATAATGCCATTTATCAGCAGGCACAACAAGACGGGTTGACACATTACCGTGTGTTTAACTTAACCATTAACCCCACACAGGATGCGCGTACCAGTCAGTTTCATCGCTCAATCGGAGGGTATCACGGTGCTAAATTGCGTAAATACCAAGAGTTGATTGACTCTCAGTTGTATAAAAATAATATGGCTGTTTTATCTATGCTTAATACCTCGTATTTACTGGTAAATGGTCAAAACGGCATTCAGCCGCAGTTGCCTCCGGTGCCTCCTATGGGTAATGCGTGGTTTGTGCGTGAGGTGAAACAGGTTGAAAATGCAGATAACGAAATGGCCGCGTTGAACGTGGATAGTACTTATGTTTTTGACCCTGCTAAAACGTTGGTAGTGCAAACCAAAAACTTGCCTGAGGGGTTGAAAAACTTTACCCCTGCATACGATTCAGCTGCACAGATTAAGTTGGTGAATTATGCCCCACACATTTTAAAGTATGAGTCGAATACGAGCAGCGACCAAATGGCGGTGTTCTCAGAAGTGTTTTATGAACAACCTGATGGTGATGGCTGGAAGGCTTTTATAGATGGCCAACCTGCGGAACATTTCCGCGGAGATTATGTATTACGTGCCATGAAAATACCTGCCGGTAAACACGTTATTGAGTTTAAATACGATGCTTCAAAATCACTGGGCAGGGTAAAACTGTCGTTTGTGTTTTTTGTATTATTACTTGGCGTGAGTATTTTGGCTATTTATCTTAAACGTAAAGGCAAACTAAAAGCTTTAGAACAATAATAACCCGTTGGGTACGATATAAAATAAGGGGGTACGGTTTCCGTATCCCCTTATTTATTTAAAAGACTTTGGTATAGTTGGGTAACCTTTTGCGCAATTACAGGATAAGAATAATTTTCTACAGCCTTGTTACGGGCGTTTTCTTGCAAACGTTGTCCGACTTGCGTTTCCTTCAACACATAGTTAATTCCTTCGGCTAAATCATCCACACTTTCGTAATCGGCTAAATATCCGTTGTGCATGTGTTGTATCAAGTCGGGTATCCCCCCTACCTCAAATGCAACGGACGAAACTCCGCAACTTAAGGCCTCCATAATGGTATTGGGTAGGTTTTCTTCAAGACTGGGTAGTACAAACACATCGCTTGCATTGTAAAAATCTATAATGCGTTCCTCGTCGTTCAAATAGCCTGTAAATGTATACTCAAAAGGTAAATCAAGGTTCACATCGGTTTTAGCCTCCCCCATTACCAATAACTTAATTCTTTTACTCCAATCGGGTTGTTTTACTTTTAGTTTCCAAAGAGCTACCCGCAAGTATTCAAACCCTTTGCGTACATCGCTAACATTGGCAGCTACAAAACTGATACACAGCGTATCTTTATCTAACCCAAATTTTGCCTTTGCATCGGCTTTGTTATTAGGTTTATAAACTTCCGTATTGATGGGGTTGGGGATTACTTCTATCCGTTTATCGCCTAATAAAGAGCTTTTGCGGGCTCTGGCAGCTAACCAATTACTACAAGCTATAAACGTCAGGTTTAAATCACTGTATGTTTTCTCTTTCTTTTCATGCACAGTTGCCGAAACGTCGCTTTCGGATGGGTTTCGCAAGTAAAAACAGTTACCGCATTGTTTTTGGTAGTTCTCGCACTCGCGACTGTGATGGCAACCGCCGGTCATCGCCCACATATCGTGCATAGTCCACACAATGGGTTTGTTCAGCTTTTTTAGTTTACGGATGCCTTTTAATGACAGAAAACCATTGTTTATCCAATGTAGGTGAACAATATCGGCTTCTTTCACTAATGGGAAACTGGATATGTCCAAACCCATATTAGCCGTTGAAAACCTAAAACGGTCGGCCTTATTTTTTACCTGAAATGCAAACCATATTTTTTCCCACGCTAAACGGGTAAGGGCAATTTTTTTGCCCATAGGGTTGTTGGCTATCACGTGTACGTTTTCAAACCTATCAGTAGCAGTGCCATGCAAATACACCAGTTGCGATTGCACCTCGCTGCCACTGTTAAATGCTTCGTGTAAACGGTATGCAGCTACCCCCGCTCCGCCTTTATCAAACGTATTTAGTTGTGTGGTTTTCATCAAAAATTATTACAACTCAAAGTTTACATTGATTTGTCAAAAAAAAGAACGCAATATTGCATACAATAACAAATAAAACCATAGATGTCGAATAATATTCCATACTACTCTATCTTATCCTCAGAGTTTATAAACACCTTAAAGGGTCATACTGTGTTTGAACTAACAAGCAAATTTGGTAGAACTTTTTTAAGTCGGAAGCCACGCCCGAAAAAAGATGCTGAAAAAAACTTACTAAACTTAGGCGCTGGAACGCTTTATTATGATGGGTGGATTAATGCCGACTTCTTTTATTTACCAATAAAGTTTTGGAAAAAAAGCAAATATAGAATCCCCGAATGGATGCTTGATTTGAGATACCCGTTGAATTGTGACGATAATTTTTTTGATGGGGTTTTTACAGAACATACCTTAGAGCATTTATACCCTTATCAAGTACTAAACCTACTCAAGGAGCTTAACAGGACAATGAAAAGTGGTGCTTGGCTTAGAATTGCGGTTCCAGACTTAGAAAAGTATGTTAATTACTACGTAGGGAAAGAGTCTCATAAAAACTTCAGTGAAATGTGGCCTGAGAATAAAGCAGCTGCAATTCGCAATATCACACAGAACTATTTGCACATATCAACTTGGGATGGCGATTTATTAGTAAAATTCTGTGAAATGGCTGGTTTTGTTAATGCAAAAAAGGTTGATTTTGGAATCGGAACAGATAAGTCTTTAATAAAAGATGATTTAGGCAGAAGCTGGGAGACACTTTATGTGGAAGCCCAAAAGGCATAATATATAAAATAAAAAAGGGGGCTAAAGCCCCCTTTTTTATTTTTATTGTACAGATATCCTTTGGCTTAAGAGTATTTCTTCAGAAACACTATCTAAAACCTGTGTAACATATAATCCTGCAGGTAATGCATCAATATTAATTACTCCAGTGTTATCTATAGAGCTTTCAAGAACTTTTCTTCCTGTTAGGTCAAATATTATCACTTTAGTAGTTTCATATTTATACTCACCGCTAACAAACAATTTATCGTTAGCAGGATTCGGGAAAACTTCAACTTTATTGTTAGCAGCTTCAACATTTTTTATTGACGTATGAGTGTTATTGTACAAAGCAGTAATCTCTTGTTGGTTCAACGCCCTGTTATATATCCTTACTTCATCAATCTTACCTTTGAAATATTGCTTTGAAGGTCCGGGAATTGCCATGCCAATACGTAGAGCTGAGTCTGAATATGCTAACGGAAAAGTCGCTTTTTCAAACTTCACCAAACTGCCATCTACATAAACTCTTACGTTCGAATCAGATGCGTTTCTATCGTAAGTACCTACCACATGTACCCAGTCATTAGTCTGAATAACAGCTGGGTCAATTGAAAATTGTTCGTTTGATGTATTTCCAACTCCAAATCCCCAATATTGGTTTTGTCCGGGGCTACCTGCTCCGTATAACAAATATGAGTTGCCAGGCGAAGAATTATGTTTTAAACGCTTACAAACAATCATGTTCCATGAGCTAAAATCAGTGGCATTAACCCATGCAGAAACGCTAACCGCGTCAACCGGTTCAATGGTTGGATCGCTTTCAACTCTAACATAATCCCCGTTACCGTTAAAAGTGTAGCACTTATTAGCATTATTCCACCTATCAGTTGTCAATGATGGTGTACCTATGATTACTCCATCGTTTCCGTTTCCGCTATAATCCTTCACATCACCGTTAAATGGATAATACGCAGCTAATCCTTGTCTTAAGTCAATTTGAGAGAAACCTTTGTCATACGCCAGCAAAGCAATAAAACTAAATAATACACTGAGGGTAATTTTTCTTTTCATATTTATTAATTATTGATAATGATTTTTTTAGTTGTAGAAGATTTGTCTTTGTTATTATAGAATTGAAAATAATACACTCCATTAGAAAGTGCGTCAACGTTGATCATATTATTTTCTATACGTTCATTATAAAAAATTTGCTTTCCTGCGAAATCATAGGCACTGAAAGTGATATTTTCAATATTCTCACATTGAACAAAAAACTCTGAGCCTGCAGGATTAGGGTATACTTTAACGTCCAACTCTTTACTTGTTGTTTCTTCCAGTGATTGAGTAAACTGTTGTTTACATAACGCATTTATCTCAACTTCATTTAGTGCTCTATTGTAAATCCTGATTTCATCAAGTTTACCTTTGAAATATTGCTTTGAGGGTCCGGGAATAGCCATCCCAATTCGTAAACTTGAATCAGTATAGTAAATACTACCCGAAGCCTGTTCTTGAGCAACCATTTCACAATCAACATATACTCTTACATTTTGCAGTACTTGAGTATTATCCCCCCCTGTTGTAGTTGCTGATGGTGATTTTTCATAAATCCCTACCAAATGAATCCATTTACCTGTTTGCGCTGTAGCATTATCAATTGCAAAATGGGTTTGAGTTTTACTTGACGCTATCCCAAACCCCCAGTTTTGGGGACTCCCCGCTGTTCCAGAAGCATAAAGAATATAAGAATTCCAAGGGCTTCCATTATGCACCGCTCGTTTACTAACAACAATATTCCACGAAGAAAAGTCTTCACAGTATACCCAAGCAGCGATAGTCATTGCTGTATCCGGACGAAGGGTTGGATGATCTTTCACCCAAATATGATCGCCGTTACCATTAAATTTGTATGCACTGTTGGAGTTTCCGTCTTTATCATTTACAAGAACAGGATTTCCTAAGATTGTACCGTGATTATTATTACCACTATGATCTTTTACATCGCCGGAAAAGGGATAATATGCCACTAACCCTTGATTAAGATTAATTTGAGCTGTTGCAGAAAAAACAAATGTTAATACACAAACTGCCAGAACAAAACTTCTCATTATAAATTTAATAAAATTTCAGTAAAGATAATACTACAAATCATTACGTTATACGATAAAGTTACTTTTTCGATAAAACCAATACAATATTTGATTGTATTATTGCTATAAATGCTACGCACTCCGATACTATTTTTAGTTTTTAACCGTCCAAACGAAACTGCGGTGGTTTTTGAGGCCATACGCAGGGCAAAGCCTAAGCAGTTATTTATTGCTGCTGACGGCCCCCGCGCTAATAGAAAGGATGACGTTGATAATAGCGCAGCAGTGCGTGAAGTTTGCAAAAAAGTAGATTGGGATTGTGAGGTAAAAACCTTGTATCGCAAGCAAAATTTAGGATGTCGAAATGCGGTGAGTAGCGGTATTACTTGGTTTTTTGAGCAAGTGGATCAAGGCATTGTGTTGGAAGATGATTGTTTACCACATCCTGATTTTTTTACATACTGCGAGGCTCTGCTTGATAAATACCGCGATGATGAAAGCGTAATGCACATTGGCGGTAACAACTTTCAAGACGGGCAGAAACGAAGTGACGGAAGCTATTACTTTAGCAAAATTCCGCACATTTGGGGCTGGGCAAGCTGGGGCAGAGCATGGAAAAAGTATGATGTAAATATGCCTGCGCTCGATAAGTTTATTGCTGAAAAGTCAACAAAAATTCCTTTTAAAACTTTTGTAGAAAGGGCATATTGGTTACAAACTTTCAAAAGGGTAAAGCGCGGAGAAATTAATACTTGGGATTACCAATGGACGTTTGCTTTGCTTAATAATAATGGAAAGGCGATAATACCTGCGGTTAATTTGGTTGAAAATATTGGATTTGGTGAGAGCGCCACCCACACCGGAAATTCAAACGACCGTTTAGGACAGCTACAAACCACCGGGATTATTCCCCTATTCCACCCAACACATATTACTGTGAACCATGATGCTGATTTTTATTGGTATAAAAAGGTGATACCGTGGCAACTGAAGCTGAAAAATGCTGTAAATTTTCTATTAAAGAAATAACGATTTTATTGCTGTAAGGATTAATGATAGCGGTGTGCTAAACACAGCTAACGGTTTTTTTAGTGCCATTCTTATCCAAGTTCTTCCTAAATGTCTTTGCAATGCCCGTTGGTTATATAATTTAGCCTGATTGTTTTTTGATAAAATACTGCTGAACAACTTATTTACTCCCCTTACGTCCACTTTTTCTAATTGATTGGCACTTATATAATGGAAGTTATCCGCTTCGTATGGAGAAAGTTCAATGCCCAATCTGCTAAGTTGCATTTGACGAATGCTGTATATCACCTCGTTAGATCGCTTAACCACTTCGGGTGATTTGGCTTGAATATCTATCCTGTAATCCAGCAATACTTCGGGGATGTTTGCCAACCTAAGTACTTGTGATGCCCGCACCCACAAGTCGTAGTCTTGTATTTTTTTCAGCTTGCTGTCGTACCTCAATCCATGCTTATCCAAGTCTCTTTTCCGCATCATCACTGTTGGATGTGCAATGGCTGAATTAAACAATAGCTTGCATTGTATTTCTTCGTGCTGAACAGGTGTTTTCCAAAGTCCTTTCCAATCGCCTGTTAAATTCACCCAACTACCTGCTATTGCAACCTCCGGGTGAGCATCCATAAATGCTATCTGTCGTTCAAACCTATTTGGGTAGCAAACATCATCTGTATCCATACGGGCAATGTATTCACCTGTACAAAGGGCTAATCCTTTGTTGAGTGATGCCGCCAGCCCCATATTGGTTTCGTTGTGGTATATTTTTATGCGAGGGTCGTTATAGCTCTCAATAATTTCTATGCTATTGTCAGGGGTAGCATCGTTTATAATTACCCACTCAAAATCGCCAAACGTTTGGTTCAATACGCTTTCAATGGCAGGCCGAATTAACTCTGCACTATTATACACTGCGGTAAGAACACTTATTTTGGGTTTAGTCATTGCTAAAGCTATGCTTCTCTACCCAAATAGACAGGGTAAGTAATATCCAAGTGTGGTAATTGTTTTTCTCGAAATACGGTTGGCATTTGGTATACTCCAGCAGGCTGTACATCTTATTGTTTTTGTTGTACAAGTATTGCCTTTTTAGTTCTTGTACAGCAGGTATTTGCAGCCATTTGTTTACCGGTGCACCAAACCCTTGCTTACTACGTTTACGAATACTCTCAGTCCATAATTGTCCCATTGCTTCACGAAGCAATATCTTATCGTTGGTACTGTTTACTTTTAATGTATAGGGCAACGCGATACAATACTCTGCAAAGTCAACATCTAAAAACGGGGCACGAAGTTCAACGCTGCTGGCCATGGCTGCCCTGTCAGTTTTTACCAATATATCACCGGGCATATAATCCTCGATATCAGCCCGCATACCATCGTTGGGAGTATTATTAGGCTTGAATGAGAATGAAGGTTTTACGGCCTTGCCTTTAAGCCCTATAGCGTCTATTTCGCTATCGCTAAAGTAGGTGTTGTGTTGAGTATGGGCATTTAGCAGGTTGCCATATTGAGTATTGCGAATGCCTGCTTCGTATTTTTTGGCGTCAATGCCCAAGCCCAGTTTACGGGACAGTTTTAACCCAAGCTTTATTGCAGGGATAATGGCCTGCGGGGTTTTGCCCCCTTTCATCATCTCTAACAATATTTTATATGAACCATAACCGCCCAGCAACTCGTCGCCTGCATCGCCAGTAAGTATTACCGTTAAATGTTCCTTCGCAAGTTTAGAAATAAGGTACGTGGGGATGTTTGATGAATCTGCAAAGGGTTCATCATAAATATCCTCCATCTTTAGCAGTAAATCAGCTATGTCAGCCTCCTGCTGTTGAAGCTCAATATGATGCGTCTTGTATTTTTGGGCTATTTCACGGGCAAACGGCAATTCATCAATGCTATCATCAAAGCCAAACGAAATGGTTTTAATCCCCTCTTTGTATTTGGCAGCAAGAGCTACAATGGTGCTTGAGTCCAACCCTCCGCTTAGAAATGCGCCAACGGGTACATCGGCAACCAATTGCTTTTTTACCGCATCATCCAGCAAAAAAGTAAATCGTTCGGCAACGTCTGCCAGCTTTTGCGAAGCTCCAACTTCAGGCAGATTCCAAAACCGTTCGGTGGTTATTTTTTTGGTTTGAGGGATGTATTCTAAAGTATGTGCCGGTGGAAGGGTAAATATATTTTTATATATGGTTTTGTAAGGATGTATGTATAAGTGTTTAAGGTAGTGCGCCAAGCTATCTTTATCTAATACAGGCTCTACCAACCCTGAAGCCAAAATGGCTTTTATTTCTGATGCATATACAAACTCTCCGCCTTTGCCCATGGCATAGTAAAACGGTTTCTCACCAAAACGGTCGCGGGCACAAAACAACGTTTGATTGTTATCGTCCCAAATGGAGAACGCAAACATGCCGGGCAAACTCTTCATCATTGCTTTGCCATGTTGCTCGTATAATGCAATCAATAATTCGGTATCGCTATCGTTTTGATAGTTGTAGTGGGTTTCTTGTCGTAACTTTTTGTAGCCGTATATCTCACCGTTAAAAACAATACCAATGCTCTTATTGTGGTTAAACATGGGTTGCCAACCGCCGACTAAATCGACGATACTGAGGCGACGATGTCCTAAAACGCATCGGTCATAAGCATAATGTCCGTCGCCATCGGGGCCGCGGTGCGCTATGGCACCAGTCATCCGTTTGACTGTTGACAAGTATTCTGCTGCATTATCAGCAACTATTCCGGCAATCCCACACATGGTTTTAGCGAATTCCGTTTACAACAGGTCCCCACCAATCCGAAGGTTCAATATTTTTGTAGTTGTTTTCTTTGAACCACATAAATACTTCGTAAGGGGTATGCCCTGATTGGTAACTTGGGGTAATGCTATCAAACGTATCTAATATGCTCCACTTAAAATCTTTTAAAAGAAAGAAAGGGAAAAAGCTATTTATCAACGTTCTTGTCCAAGGGAAAAGCCCCATTGGAAAGAACACAATATTTACAAAATAGGTGTAGATAAGTGGCGGATAATGACCAAACACGGGCCATAAAAACTTGAACACTTTACGCCAAAACTTTACTGCAGGTAAATCGTAATACCCCCCTTGACCATAAACGGCACAAGCTGTCCAACCACCTTCCTTCACTGACTCGGCAATTTGTGAAAACCCTTTTTTAGGGTCGGGAGTATGGTGTAGCACACCAATAGTAAATGCTCCGTCAAAAACACCTTTTTTAAACGGCGGTGCCAAAATATCACCCTGTACAATTAGCACATCAGGGTCGTTTGCAAAGTTCTTGCGGGCCGCTTCTACAGCACTGCTGTAATCCAATCCCACTACTTTTGCACCTTTTATTCTGCCTGTTTCCACAAACCTGCCGGGGCCACAGCCATAATCAGCAATAAGTTGTCCCTTTAAATCCCCTTTTTTATTGGTGATTTTCTCCCACATTGATTGTGTATAGCCTTCGTATTTCTTCCCTTTATTTTCGCTGTCAAACTGCACTTTGCTCCATTTATTCCATTGCCAGCCAAATGATTTTGCATAGTTTTCGTTGGCGTTATAGCCTGCAAAACGTGGCACTCCCCTCACAATAGGGTATGTGTTTGATTTTGATACTAACTCTCCTTCTATCACAAAACCGTTTTCTTCTTTGGTAATTTTCAGTTCAAAGGCTTCTTGCGTTTTAGGATCACACAAAATGTCTAAATACGATGGGTGCATCTTATAGTTTCTAATTTTAAAGAGCAAATGTACATTTTGAAGCTAAACTTTCAGCCACTTTTCAGGGATTATATCACTTGAATTGTGTTGCTTATCAGCAAACCATCTTTCAGGCGCAATGACTATTTTTTTTTCACTTGGATTTAACCACGCTCCCCACCAACTGAAGCTGCTGTTTGCAATAATATGATGATTGCACGCACTCATCAGACGCATATCCTCAAAACTGTTTTCCCCCTTGTTGTGGTTGATTATCTCGTAAGGATGATTTAACGTGAGGTTTTGTTGCACCCACTCAGGCTCATCAGAAAATAAAAAGAAGTGCGGGTTATCTATCACGCTTTCGATGTGTTTTACCGCTCTTTCGTAATAATCTAATCCACAAACACCGTGTACCTTAAGGGTTTCGCTGTTGCTCACATAGTCTCCCCTGCGCACGTGTAATGAAACTGCATTAACTGATTTAATCTTCTCTAATAGTTCTGCGTTTTTTCCTGTTGCTTTAGTTTTAAAACTAAGCTCTTTGCGTATAGTGTTTTCGTATTGTTTGAAGTATTTTTCTGACTGAAAACAGCCCTCAATGTATGTATCACCGCTTATTTCAAAAAACTCGGGATGGATGTGGACGTGCGTTTCCCGAAAGGTTTTAGCCGCTACATACATGTTTTTTACCCTAAAATATTTCTTTACCCAATGAAATGCAGGTTTTCTAAATCTTTCTATTACATTAAAATGATGAAGTTCGTATTGCCTTAGATTTTTCTTTCCAGTGGGGGTAGGCAGAAAATGGGTTTTATCCAAATACAACTCTGTATTCAAGCGAAGTGCGTGCGCCCTAGTTGCTGCATACTGAAAAAGTTGGTTTCCCAAACCTCCTGTAAGTTGTATTATAAGCATTATGTTTGTCGAATTTAACTTAAAGATTAATGAAATTTCAATTGCTCGAATTAACTTGCGATGATATAGAAAACAAGGCTCAAAAAGAACTTTACTTTTATTTTAATGTTATCAAACTTCGATTTATTTTCCAACACCCTTAGTAAAAAGGATGGGAAGCTCCACAATTTTCTTGTTCTTTTAGTAACCGTTCTTTTTCTTTTCTTTTCAAAAGTTGGTACAGCCCAAATCGTTGATATTGGTGATGTACTAAACTTAAACTCCTTAAATTACGGATTAGTTGGGTATTATCCTTTTACGGGGAATGCAGGCGACTCAAGTGGAACTGGAAACCATGGAACGACAAAAAACGGGGTATCACTTACAGCAGACCGTTTCGGGAACCCTAATAGTGCGTATCTTTTTGATGGAAGTAATGATTATATTGAGATTGCTGACCATAACTCGCTGGATTTAACAGACAGCTTCTCGATCACTTTATGGCTTAATCAGTATTCAACTGCATCGGGAGGTTATCGATTATTTGATAAAACAACTGTGGGTATTAATGATGGTTACAATTTTGATACTTACGGTGGAGGTGGCGGAAGGAAATTACGATTGACCGGTGGTAACGCAAATGTTGAGGCGGACGCTACGTTCAATCTTAATTCATGGAACCAAGTATTGGTGATACACTTTAAAGATACTACTTGGCTATACCAGAACAGCTCTTTAATAAGCAAAGGAGTACAACAGAATATATTAGCTAACTCATTAAAAGCAAGAATTGGTGCTAATCAAAATACTGGTAATTGCTTTGATGGGAAAATTGACGAGGTTAGGGTATATAACAGAGCTTTGTGCCCATTAGAAATAAAAATTGTATATGGCCTTACATTGCGCCTTGGAGCAAAGGTTGCTAAAACCAATTTTTGCAGTTCGGGATCAACAAATATACTTTTGTCTAACCCTCAGCCTTATGTTCAATACCGCTTACTAAAAGCTAGCGATAGTTCTGTAGTGGGAACAGTGAAATCCAGTGCTTGTTCCGACACTCTTTATTTTCCTACAGGAACAATCAACCAAACTACTTCTTATCTTTTTAGTGCCTTTGATCCTGCAACAAGCACATCAAAATACCTTGATACTGTGTTAACAGTTACTATTTTCGCTCCACACAGTGATACTATTGATACTGCAGTTTGTGGCAATAACGGCGTGTTTTTTAATGGCCAAACGCAGTACGCCATTGGAACCTATATAGGTAATTTTAAAAATAAATTCGGATGCGACAGCATTGTAACGTTAGTGCTTTCAAAAAACGGCTATGAAAGCTATTCCGTAAACGCATCGGTGTGTAGTAGTGACAGTATTTTTTTACAGAAGGCTTATCGTAAAACTGCCGGTACATATTGGGATACCACATCAAGAGCCGGTCAATGCGATAGCGTTACGATTACTACTTTGAGCATACTTCCATTGGAAAGTGCAAATAGAGCATTGAGTATTTGTACCGGTGATAGTATTTTCTTACAAAAGTCTTATCGAAAAACAGCAGGAACATATAGTGACACTATAAAAAGACCCGGCAAATGTGATAGCGTTTCGATTACCACTTTAAGCATACTTCCGTTGGAAAGTGCAAATAGGGCATTAACAATTTGCAATGGCGATAGTATTTTTTTACAAAAGTCTTATCGAAAAATAGCGGGTACTTACAGGGATACTATAAAAAGAACCGGTAAGTGCGATAGTGTTACTATAACTACTCTAAGTTTAAACAGCTTAATATCAGCTTACCAAGCTATTTCTATATGCATAAATGATAGTATTTTAGTGAATGGCAAATATTTAAAAAACACTGGTTTGTATTATGACACACTAACTAGTGTAGGCGGTTGTGACAGTGTTCTTACAACTGAAATAACTTATAAATCTATTGATTTCGGAAGCCGTACAACATATATCTGTAGTAACGACAGTATAAAAATAAGCTCCCGTTTTTACAAAACGCCGGGCACTTATTATGATACGATTTTGGTAGCTAATTGTGTTGATTCGATAATCACTGTTACCCTAAATACAGTAAATGCTGAGTATGATAGTGCTGATGTGCACTTATGTAATGGAGATTCAGTTTTAATAAACGGCAAAAGCATTTTTAACTCTGGCATTTATTACGATAGTTTAAAAAACAAAAACGGGTGTGACAGCATTGTAAAATATAATGTAATTACACATTCTGTTGATCCGTATATTTTTACGTTTTCTTTTTGTTTTCAAGACAGCATATTTTTTGAAGGTAGCTTTTATAGCAAAGATACCATCTTTTATGATACCCTTGTAACCAGCTATGGCTGTGATAGTATTGTAATGACCGTTCTTGATGCAGGTGGTGTATTGCCTGCAATGAAGGATACCTCCTTGTTTTGTGAGGAGATAAAAGCAGAATTTGATGCCGGTGTTTATGATAGCTATTTGTGGAGTAACGGAGAAACCCAACGATACATTTCAACAAACATTGAAGGTTTGTATTGGGTAAATTTAGTTGACTCTTTTAACTGTAAGTACACTGATACGGCCATTGCGCTAGAAAAATGTAGCCCGCAAGTGTTTGTCCCAACTTCGTTTACTCCTAACGGAGATGGTAAGAATGACTTTTTAGTATTCAACGCTTATAATGTTGACCAAATCAGTTTTAGGGTTTTTAATCGTTGGGGCGAAGAAGTTTTTAGTACTAAAGATAAAAACATAGTATGGGATGGCACCTATAAGAATGAGGCTTTGCCTATAGGGTTGTACTTTTGGATTGTGAACTACAGAGGCAAAAATTTAAATGGAATTAGCGAAATCAAAAATCAAACAGGACTTTTGTATATAATCAATTAATTATCATGAAAAAAACACTTTTACTAACTTTATTAACATCTTGCACTTTGGGGCTATTTGGTCAAACACTGGTAGCTCACTATCCCTTTAATGGAAATGCTAATGACTCAAGCGGAAACGGTATTAATGCATCAATAAACAAAGGTATTCCTACCTCTGACCGTTTGGGAAACCCGAATTCTGCCTATAAATTTGGAGGTGATAGTAACACTTACATTCAAATTCCTCACGATAACAAGCTTAATTTAAGCGGTAGCAAGAGTATTGCACTTTGGGTTAAGGTTGACACAATACCAAACCAACAATTCCCATCTCTTTTGTTGAAAGAGGGTACTGCTGATTTTTACCCTACTTTTGCCATGCAACTAAATCATGACAATGGTTATGCATTGAAAGACCGTTATAAAGTTGGTTTTTTCTTTGGCAATGGGTTAACTAATAAACTTCTATCTGCTCAGGCATCTTATCTTGACACTACTTACAAGGGTAAATGGATGCACATTGCTGCTACTTACTCAACTACAACAGGCTACCAAATGATTTACCTTAACGGTACATTAAACGACTCTGCCTACGTAGGCTCTTACACCTCTGCTACTTCAAATTCATTCTTACAAATTGGTCGCGGAACGTCTTACGGTAATTTCTCAAACAATTATTTCAAAGGTTCTTTGGATGATATCAGAATTTATGACGGTGCTTTAAATGCTTCACAAGTAAGTGATATCTACTCATCTATGACTTCTACAAACGCTGCAGAGACACTTACTGCTAGCGATTTTGTTATGTACCCCAACCCTACAAATACTACTGTATACTTTAGCAACTTAACAGAAGTAACTGAGGTGTTAGTTTACGATATTAACGGCCGTTTGTGCTTTAATGGCGAAGTTGCACCACAAGATAATTCTTTTGATGTATCAGCGTTTAGCAATGGTGTATACACGGTTGTTGCTACTTCAGCATCAAGCACTACAACACAAAAACTAATCGTTCAACGATAAATAAGGTTAGCGTTTACGCTTCCAGCCTTCCCAAACAAACTCATGAAAGAATGTTCTTTCATGAGTTTGTTTTAGTTTTTGGTGAATACGTTCCATCCTTTCTTTTGAATCAGGGAAGAAATCATGAAACTGTATAATAAGATTATCAATATTGGGTAAATAACCATTATCTATAATATCATCCAGCAAATCATACTCAGCGCCTTCAATGTTGATTTTCATTAAATCAATAGCATTGATGGAGTTATCTTTTACAAAATCAATAAAGCGTACCAGCTCTATCTCAGTTTTGCTGCTATCGTCTCTTTTATTTAATGTTGATGAGCCCTCTCCTTGAATGGCAATGGCCGTTTTCATGTTTTTATTAAACAATCCAAAGGGATAAACTTTGATTTTTGCATTCTGCTTAAATCGTTCTTTTATCTCATCTGCATATTGGGGTACGGGTTCAAAAACATTAATCTCACAATTAAAACGACTATATATATCGCTTGCCCATTGTCCCTCAAAACCACCTAAGTCAAAGACTACAGCACCACTATTAATATCGAAATCTGTTTTATAAAACCTGTTTTTAGGGTCGGCATACCATATTTTAACACGTTTACTTGGTGTATCGGTATATATAATGCGTCCAACTTTATCTATCACTTTTGCGCCAAAACGAATACCTCCGGCTATAAATTTCAACATGTTTTTTTTAGTTCTTTAATGTATCCCAAAACTTCTTGTCAATGAAAATTGTATTGATAAATGTATCTGCGTACACAAAATACCCTTTACCCTTTACATACTCAATTATGGAGTCTATTTTTTGTTCGGTGTTATCCGTTGCAAATGTTACGGTTTCAACACATAATAATTCAGGTCTGTATTTATCAAAATCCAAACTTCTGATAATTTCTTCGTTCCACCCCTCTACATCTAATGAGATAAGGTTAGGTGATTTGCCTTTAAAATTATCTGAAAGTATTGTATTTATGCTTTTTAACGGCACTTTTATTACCTCTTTAATTTTATAAACACCTTCCTTATCCAGCTTTTCTGCATCCTCTTTCGAAAAAGTATTAAGCGTATTAACAGTCATCACGTAAAAATCAGCCATAGCATCTTCACCTGCTGATAAACCCACATTAACACAAGTATCGCCTGGTCTTGCAGACTTTATGATATTGATTAAAGAAGGATCAGGTTCTACACACACGCCTCTGCTTCCTCTTTTATAAAACAGATATGTATTATTAAACTTCTTCGGGTGATTTGTGCCAATATCCAAATAACTAAACGTCTTCCATCCGAATTTTTCAGCTAAAAAACTTATTAAAAGGTCTTCACCACACTGTGCATACGATTTATTGATATATGCTGTACCAATTATCTTTCGTATTTTATTATATACTTTCTTAATCATTTCAGTTGATTGCAAATTTATGCGTTTACACCATATAGTTTTTTTAAACTTACTTTGCAGATACAAATGGGCATAGTAATTAGGCAAAGTATAAAAGGTACCGTTGTTGTTTATGTAGGGGTTTTATTAGCTTTTCTGTTAAACTTAGTCATTTTTCCACTTTGCTTTTCTCCAAACGAGGTGGGCCTTTTGAGAGTATTAGCAGAACTGGGCGTGCTTATCTCTTCTTTTACTTCGCTTGGTATACAATCATCGGTATTTAAGTTTTTTCCATACTTTCAAGATGATAAAAAAGGGCATAACGGGTTCCTAACTTTAATCAGCGTTGTTCCATTAATAGGTATAACTCTCTTCACACTATTGTTTTATCTTTTTGAAGACACATTTATAAACATTTACAAAGAAGACTCTCCCCTGCTTTCAAGCTATTCATATTTAATTGTCCCTATTGCCTTCGGGATGATGTTTGTAACTATCTATGAAACCTACTCAAGTGCCAACCTTAGAATAGTGGTACCCAAAATACTGAAAGAGGTATTTGTACGAATCGTTATCATTGGATTGGCCGTTTTATACTTCTACGGTTCTGTTACTTTTGGGTTGTTTGCTTGGATATTCGTTTTAATCTATGTTGTTGTTGCTGTTTTGTTACTCGTTTATCTTAAACGACTAAAACAACTGTTTTTTACTCCTGTAACCTTTACCGAACCGGGTTTGCCAAAGCAAATGGCTGTATTTAATGGTTATTTACTCTTAGGTGGTATTGGCGGCATGTTGGTTAATTACATCGATATTTTTATGATTGGCGCCAGCCCCAATGGTGATACTAATAATGGTATTTATCTTACGGCAGTGCTGATGACATCGATGATTGAGTTGCCGGGGCGCAGCTTGGGGCAAATTAGTGCCCCGATTGTGGCTAACCACATGCGTGATGAAAACTATCAAGAGGTAGATAAACTATACAAAAGCTCATCAATAGCGCAACTAAGTATTGCATGCCTTTTATTTACGCTGCTTTGGTGCAATATTGATAACATCTACAATATTATGCCTAATGGAGATAAATTTAACTCAGGTAAATATTGCCTGTTGTTTATTGGTATTGGTCAACTGTTTAATATGGTTACCTCACTCAACGGTACCATATTAGGGCTATCCAAACACTATAAATTTGGGTTTTATGTTGTTTTGGGAGTAGGGGCTATTTCATTGGGCACCAATGCCTGGCTAATACCTAAAATGGGTATTTTAGGTGCTTCCATTGCAAAAGCACTCAATATTTTCCTATACCAGTTCTCCATCTTTTTCTTCCTCTACCTAAAAACCAAGTTATCGCCCTTTACAAAAAAATCAATACTACCGGTAGTAATTATGGGCATAGCCATGGGCATTTCGTATATTATCCCTTACATGGGCAATGCCTTTGTAGATACAGCCATCCGCTCACTGCTTATTATAGCTTCGTTTGTGGGCCTAAGTTTGTGGTTTAATGTATCGCCCTACTTTAAAGAAATACTTGCCAAAGGCTTACAAAAAGTCGGAATTAAACAATGAGTACCAAAGGAACCTTATACCTAATCCCTAATTTTTTAGGAGAACCTGCCGAAAGCCCTCTTTTGGTACCTGATGCACAGTTGGCAGTTATACGCACCCTCACCGAGTTTATTGTTGAGAACGAAAAAAACGCCCGTGCTTGCCTAAAAGGACTGCAAATAAGCACTCCGCAAAACCAGCTTACCATTCATGTGCTGGATAAACACAATCCGCAACACAGCATAAACACTTACCTTAAAAATGCGGAAGGTGGCGGAAGCATAGGCTTGTTATCCGATGCGGGAGTGCCTTGCGTTGCCGACCCGGGTGCTGAGGTAGTAAAAGTGGCTCACAAAAAAGGAATACAAGTTTTACCCTTTGTAGGACCTTCGTCGATATTGTTGGCGATAATGGCTTCGGGGTTCAACGGGCAGAGTTTTGCTTTTCACGGGTACTTGCCCATTGATGCTGCCGAAAGGGCTAAAAAACTGAAGTTCTTGGAAAAAGAATCACGCGAACGCAAACAAACACAGGTATTTATCGAAACTCCGTACCGCAACAACCCGCTACTGGCTGATATTATGAAGCACTGCTCACCGCAAACCATGTTGTGCGTTGCCTGCAACCTAACCCTTCCCGATGAGTCTATCGTTTCTCAATCTATTGATAAATGGCTGAAAAACACCCCTGATTACCACAAAAAACCGGCTGTTTTTGTATTGTTTGGGGGTTGATTTATAGGTGGGACAGTTGGGACAATCTAAAAAACGGCGCAACCGACTCATTTAAAACAATTTAACAACCAATAAATTGTCCCAAATGCGTGGGACAAAATGGGACACTACAATGGCTTAACTCCATACTTATCCAAAACACGCTTCACCTTCATTTTACTAACTCCAATACGTTCAGCGATTTTCCGCAACGACAATCGTGGGTTTTCCCGCTTCAACTTCAAAATCGAAGTCTCAGGCTCACCCAAAGGTGGTTGCAACAACTCAGCCTCCCTGCCCGTGCCCGTAAACCTAAACCCTTTAAAGTCTTTTTCTGAAACCACATCACAACAAAGCACATTAGATGCCCAATACACAATACCCTCAGTACTTTTAAACTGTATCAAATACCGCCTGCCTGCACCATCGCCGCAAAAACCCATACCAAAAGCACTATCAGCAAAGCCCGCCCAATACCTAACCCCCGCCATGTGCCTGTACAACAAACGCCCCCTGTGGCCAATACCCTGTGTATCTGTTACCACCAGCACCGATAAGTCAAGCTTGCGTTGCAAAATGCGCAACCTGCTGGTAAAATAAAGTTCCTGCTTCGGGTCATAACAAGCCATATTTTTTATAGCTGTAACACTATCAATCACCAGCACCCGTGCACCGCTGTCCTTCAAAGTATTTTCCAGTGCTTCAAAATAAGCCGCCCCCAAATAACTTGAATTTCCGTATAGCGGGTTAATACCCACACGGATAAAATTAGGGGCAAACACTATCCCGCCGCATCGCCGTTCAAAAACCTTCGCGTCATGTTCCACATCACAAAACACCACCTTTTGCGCACCACACTCCATGGGCATACCGCCACCGTCAACTCCCCTACTTATCGCATCAGCAATTTGCACCGCCAAAGCCGATTTACCCACCCCCTGCTCACCAAACAACAGCGCAAGCTCACCCCGTCGCCAAAAATCGCCCCATAACCTGCATACAGGTTCAACTCTTTCCCCTTTTACATAAGGCATCAATATACCCCCAACCGCCAATTCATAGCCGGTTTTCACTGTTTCCCCAAATGCATATCTCGGCATAACTTTTTTCTTTTGTAATTGGGGAAAAGAAGGTTTGGGAAAAAGAGAATTTACAGATTAGAGCTGTACAATTCCTTATTGGTTTATACAACTATTATAACGCTTTTCAAAACAAATAAGAAAGACCAGAGACCGCATAATGGTGAAAATGATGATTGTTCTCAAACAACATCAATAATATATTTAGAACGCATAATGCCCTTTACAGGCTAAAAATTTTACGATATCATTCTCAATTGAATAACTTAACCTATCTGCTTGAGTTAATCTTTTTGAGGCCTCTTTTCCTTTATTTTTAAGGCTTTCTGTTTTTCCAAGTCCACCAGTAAATGGATGTAATTCAATATCCTTCATCAACTTAAGCAAAGTTTTAAAGTAATTCTTATTAACCCTTTCCCACTCAAAGAACTGGTCAAGAAAATTTTGAGTGAATTCGATCTTATATTTTGTGAAGTTTAGGTATTTTCTAATCTCTTCGCCTGAAGAAATTGATATTGTTAGAATTGAATTTTCCCATTCCGCAAGCTCAGAACTTCTCACATCTTGCTCAAAACAAATATTATACACAAATACCTTTATCTCAGCCTCTTCTTCTGCTGATTTTATAATCCCAATTTTTCGATTATTCCAAAACACATGAGAATCAATACTTATAGCAGGTGTTGATAAAATAAATGCGACAGGAAAGCCGAATGGTGACTGATCAATTGGTTTTTCTCCCTCGAGGGAGTATTTACTTTGAACAAAAGTCTGTAAATCTTCTTCGACCAAATCATCACTAAATGGTCTTCTACAAATACCCAAAATCAGACTTTTTAATGTATTATCTTCCAAAACCGAAATCCACTCATAAAAGGTTTCGGTTTTTGTTACTGATAGTGTTGAATAATTCTGAGGAAAACGGATGTGAGTAAATCCCCATCTATTCTTTGCTTCATCAAATGTTTTAAATAATTGTCTAAACCTCTTGATTAAAATATATTTATCGTCTGCGATAGGATAAAAAGACAATTCGTTAAAAACTAAGTGCATTTTTATATTAACTTTAGTAGCTGATTATTCCATTCATCCAAAAAATGCTTCGGATATTCACTCAATTCACCACTTTCATCTACTCTTATTCTAGTAGCTTTAGCATATTGTTCATCATTACTAGTAATTCTCTCAAAATATGAAATATTTACATCATCTTTTGATATTAGGCCTTCTTTTACTGCAACCCTTATTCCATTAATAATGTGGTCACTATGAGTCTCAACAATACATTGCATCCCTGCATTAGAGGCTAACGCTATTAGTTTCCCTAATTCAGATTGCCCTTTCGGATGAATATGTGATTCTGGATTTTCAATTATTATTAATTTATCATTTTTTACAGTCAACAACGCAACAATTACAGGAAGTACATAAGATAGCCCAAATCCAACATTTTTAGGGCGAAATCGATTCGTATACAACGAGCCTGTTTCAAACTGATAATCTAATAAAACCTTATCTGTACCTGGTATTTCTGTTGTATTAAGTTTTACACCTGGAGTAATTTCGCCTAACCAAGCATCTACTTGATGAATTAAAATATCTGATTTTGCTTTGGGATGTTTTAAGTTATTTTGTTGTATCCTTTCATTTCCATAAACATTTAAGTAATGAATAGCAAACTTGCCGTCGATACCAACTTGTCGTTGACTTATTACATCCCAAGATGAGGTTTGATAATCTGTTTTAGGTCCTGTTCTTTCAGCACTTAAATATTGAAAATTTGAATTAAATATCGAGTATTGAGAGAAGTCAGTAATTTGAAGTTCGTTGGTGGCTATTAAATAGTTACTATCAGGATTGTATTTAAAAGTCCAACTTAACTCTTCTTTATCAAGGAATTCAAAAGAAAAAGTAATACTTTCCTCAGTTGAATACTGATACATCGCATCCCTTCCTTTCCCTATTTCAATATAATTACCATTAAGATTTAAATTTCCAGTTATAATATTATCGCTTTGCCTTAAAAGTAATATAGATTGAATAAATGAAGACTTCCCCATTCCATTCAATCCCATAAGAACATTTAAAGGTTTTACCTCTATCGTAGTATCTTTTAACGCCTTAAAATTTTTTATTGAAATTTTAGAAATCATTTTGAAGAGTTTTTTTTATTAACTTATATACCTTTTCATGCCGTTCAATCACTCTATTTTTATCCCCTGTTGTAGATGTTATTGAAGCAACAAATTTGGCATCCGTATTCATCAATTGAATAAATAAGTCAACCAAGACATTTTTTTTATTTAACACTTCTATTCTCTCTTCGTCAGTTAGTTTTCCAAGCACAACACTCCAAACCTCAAATAGGGCTTTATTTATAGGTTTTCTCCTATCATTTGTATTAAATATCTTTCTAAATGCGTCTTTTTCAAAAACATCTTTTGCTAGCTTCATACTTTCAATAAAGTTCCGTTTAATGTCTGCCCTTTCAACATCAGATAATATTTTCAATTGCCCCATCTTTTCATTCATGTAAGTATCCAAATCAGGGTTATATTCAGACACCGGGGCAATAAAAAATGTTATGAATCTTGTTACAAACTCCCTATCAAGCATTCTGTCGTTTTTAATTCCTCCTGTAGCTTCAATAAACTCTTTAGTTGAAGCTAAATCAGCAACAAACTTAGCCGGAATACCTTGATTTATTGCATGTCTAATTTCTTGAGGAGCCATCAATAACCCACCAGTATTAACCCTCTTAAATATATTAAACTTTACTTCTTCAGGTGTTCCTGGTTTGATTATATAAGCTACGATTTGAGTTTCTTCAATTTGTCGTTGAAGTGTTCTTGGAAGTTCATCGAATGTTTTACCTTCAAGGTGGTTTAGGAACTCTAGCCCAGTTAATCGTAATTTTTTTATTATAACAAAATTTCTTAAAGAACTGAGTCGTTGGAGTCCATCAACTACTAACCACTTATCGTCATTTGTGCCATCAAAATAAAATGCTGGTAACGGAAAACTAATTAAAATCGATTCAATGAGTCTACTTTGTTTAGAACTGTCCCACAAATCATCTTTTCTTTGAAAATCGGGATATAAATCAATTTCTGGTGGAGTGGCACTCAATCTCTTGATTAACATATCTAACGAAAGTGACTTCGTTCCTATATCAATTTTTTTGGGGTCAAAAGGTCTATCCATTAATAAGTTTTCACCTATATCTTCTATTTCAACATCTACTTCCTCAATGGGAGCCTCTGCGTTTTCTGACATATTCTAAGTTGACTTAAAATGTCAAATTTAAAGAAATTTTATTTCCGTAGTTCAACAAAAAGATTGTAAACTTGACATTCTCAAACCAATCCCCTACCTTTGACTAACATACGTTAGTTATGCCCAACAGTAACGGAATTTCACGCAAAGAACAAATCACCGAAACCGCCGCCAAACTTTTTAGCGAGCGGGGCTACATGGCTACCAGTATGCGCGACATAGCTGAAAAAATGGGTATTGAGGCCGCCAGCCTCTATAACCACATCAGCGGGAAAGAAGAAATACTGCACTCCATTTGCTTTGATATGGCTCACTTGTTCATCAGAGCGATTGATGAGGTGAACGACATCTACTTTGATGCCGAAAAGAAATTGAGGATGGCCATACAAAACCACATTGAGATTTTAACGGCAAACCTTACACGCTCAACGGTGTTTTTACATGAGTGGAAATACCTTACTGGCAACAACCGCTCAGCGTTTATTGCCCTGCGCGACAAATACGAGAAAGAATTTACGGTAATTTTACAAAACGGTGAGGACGAAAATTTGTTTAAAGAGGTAGATAAAAAATTTGCCGTGCTAAACATACTATCGTCACTAAACTGGATCACTGAGTGGTATAAGCCCACGGGAGAAATGACTCCGGAGCAGATTGCCACCAAATTGAGTGATTTTGTTTTAATGGGGCTTAGCAAACCCAAACCTTACTAAATAAACTGTAAACTAAAAACTGAAAACATACTACCATGTACGGAAGCGCATATATTGACCCTAACGACAAGTTTGCCAACGAGGATAATCCCGAGTTAATGGCAGAGTTTGAAGCCCGTATTGAACGCGGCGAAAAGATTGAACCAAAGGATTGGATGCCTACTGAATACCGTAAGCAACTAATTCGTATGATTGAACAGCACGCCCACTCAGAAATTATTGGTGCGCTGCCCGAAGGTACTTGGATTACCCGCGCACCGGGCTTCCGCCGTAAATTGGCGTTGATGGCTAAGGTGCAAGACGAGGTAGGCCACGCACAGTTATTATACAGTGCTGCCGAAACGCTTGGCAAAAGCCGCGAGGACATGATTAATGACCTCATTAACGGTAAATCAAAATACTCAAACATATTTAACTATCCCGCGCTTACTTGGGCGGATAGTGCCGTAATAGCGTGGTTGGTGGATGCAGGTGCGATTATTAACCAAGTAGCGAACTCTAAAGGTTCTTACGGCCCATATTGCCGTGCTTTAGACAGGATTTGTGCCGAAGAATCGTTTCACTTGAAATACGGACACGATAACGTGGTGTACTTAGCTACGGGCACTAAAACTCAACGCCAAATGGTGCAAGAAGCCCTTACCCGTTGGTGGCCTCCGTTGATGCACTTCTTCGGGCCATCGGATAAAATTTCGGTGCATACTGAGAAGCTAATGAAGTGGAAAGTCAAAATGGCTACTAACGATGATATGCGCCAGCAATTCTTAAACATGTACGTTCCAAAAATTTGGGACTTGGGCTTGGTGATACCCGACCCCTTGTTGCGCAAAAACGAGGAAACCGGCAAATGGGATTATACCGAACCCGATTGGGAAGAATTTAAACGTGTAATCAATGGTGACGGTCCTTGCAACAAAGAGCGTCTTGCCGTGCGCCGCACAGCCGAAGAAAAAGGTCGTTGGGTACGCGCAGCACTTGCCAATGCTGACGCACAATACGTTGCTCCGCTTTCATAATGAAAAAGAAAAAAACGTTGATGTTTATTATCATCGGGGTGGTAAATGTGCTGGTGATACTTGGCCTGTACATTTTTATGACTTACTACGCTGATGATTTTATGATGCGTTAACCCTAACGCTTCTATATGCTACTAAGGCGCAAAGACACTAAGTGTTTTTGCGCTTTTTTATTTGGTGTTTGTCGGAGCTAATTTGATGTCGTTGGATTAAAATCCTACGCTATCGAAATTATGGTATGGTGAGGACTTAAGTCCTCACCATACCATAATTGTAACAGGGGTGGGTTTCAACACGCCCCAATGAAACGGCAAATACTTGGCCTTTGTGATTAAAATTCTGCTCAAAAGCTCCGCTTATTTGAAAACTCACACTCAACAAACACATCATTTTTGAACGTAATTCCCTAATTTCGCACAAAATTTAAAATAACCCCGATGGCTTTAGATATTAAAGTACCTACCGTAGGCGAATCGATAACAGAAGTTACCCTTACCAGTTGGTTGAAAAAAGACGGTGATTATGTGGAAATGGATGAAGTGCTGTGCGAGCTTGAGAGTGATAAAGCAACGTTTGAATTGAATGCCGAGGCGGCAGGTGTATTGAAAGTAACCGCTGCCGAAGGTGATACTATTGAAATTGGCACCATTATAGGCAGCATTGATACATCGGCGGCTAAACCTGCCGGAGCAGCTCCTGCCCCTGAAAAGAAAGAGGAGAAAAAAGCCGAACAGCCTAAGGCTGAAAGCAAACCTGTAGAAAAAGCAGCTGAAACCAATGCTACTTATGCTTCGGGCACTGCTTCTCCCTCGGCACAAAAAATACTTTCGGAAAAAGGCGTTGACCCTGCTACTGTGAAAGGTACAGGCAAAGACGGCCGCATTACCAAAGCTGATGCTATGAGTGCGGAATTGAAAGTAGTAACCAATACTGAAAAAACCCGCAACCAACACCGTGAAAAAATGACCAACCTGCGCAAGGCAGTTGCTAAACGTTTGGTGTCGGTGAAAAACGAAACGGCCATGCTTACTACCTTTAATGAGGTGAACATGAAGCCGATTATGGATTTGCGCGCTAAACATAAAGACAAGTTTAAAGAGGCACACGGCATCAACTTAGGCTTTATGTCGTTCTTCGTGAAGGCGGTATGCAATGCATTGAAAGAATTTCCTTCGGTAAATGCACAAATCGACGGCGAAGAAATTGTATTCAATGATTTCTGCGACGTTTCTATCGCGGTATCAGCCCCTAAAGGCTTGGTAGTTCCTGTGGTACGTAATGCTGAGGCCATGACGTTTGCCGAGATTGAGGCGGATATTGCCCGTCTTGCAACCCGTGCCCGTGATAATAAACTTTCGATTGAAGAGATGACAGGCGGAACCTTCACCATCACCAACGGTGGTGTGTTTGGCTCGCTAATGTCAACCCCGATTATCAATCCTCCGCAATCAGCCATTTTGGGTATGCACAACATTGTTGAACGCCCGATTGTGCTTGACGGACAGATTGTAGCCCGCCCGATGATGTACATTGCCCTTTCATACGACCACCGTATTATCGACGGTCGCGAATCGGTTAGTTTCTTGGTGCGTGTAAAACAACAATTAGAAAACCCAATGCAATTACTAACCGGTGGTAAAGACCCCGGCGCATTTTTGCTAGGCTTATAAGATCATAAACGTTTTTAAGTATAAAAGTCCCGCGGGTAGAAATACTTAGCGGGATTTTTTTTGCTTAGAAAAAGGGCAAAAACGGAATGGTGAACCCTACAGCGTAAAACATCAACATTAAAATTGCAAAAATGAGTATGGACAGAAATATTATACCTAAAGCTACTCCCGCTATAGCTGACGCCCTGTTTTTATACTTTCCAGGTTCTGCATCCATTTCTCGTAAAGCCTCCATCCCCCGTCTTATCGCAATGATTGCAAACGCAATAGAAAAAGCAATTCCAAGAATAGGTATCAATATTACAACATAAGCAACTATGCCATACCCCAAACTTCGTCCTGCTTTTTTGTGGGGTTTGGGTGCATTATCATCCGCTGTTTTAATGGTAGTTTTACTTGGTCGGGCTTTGAAACTTCTTTCTGTTAACTCATTTCTAACTATTAAAGGCGTAGTTACCGGTATTAAGATAGCGTTGGGCAAAGAGGTATCCTTTTTGCTCAGTATTGAAAAAGAGATGCCTTTACTCGCCAAGCCTTCAGGTTGTTTTAGATGGAGGTTCCTGATAGGATTAGTTTTTAAAGCAGCCTTCTCTTCTCCCCGCTTCACATAGCCGTAATGCCCGTAGCGTTTGCCTGTGCAAGCTGCAAACAAAATAACTAACAAGCTAATTGCTGCTATTGGTTTCATCGTTTTCGTAAATATCACTTAAACTATCCGTAAACTTTTTGCAATATTTGCAAGCAATATGAAATTTATTTGCATAGGCCGCAACTATGCCGACCACGCCAAAGAACTGAAAAACGACGTTCCTACAGAACCCGTTATTTTTCTTAAACCCGACACTGCCTACCTGCGCAACAACTTGCCGTTTTACATCCCCTCGTTTAGTAATGATGTTCACCACGAGCTTGAGTTGGTAATACGTATTGATAAGCACGGCAAAAAAATTGAAGAACGGTTTGCGCACAAATACTTTAGTGAAATTACCGTAGGCATTGATTTTACCGCCCGCGACAAGCAAAACGAATTAAAAACCAAAGGTTTGCCTTGGGAACTGGCCAAAGCGTTTGATTACTCGGCTGCCGTTGGAAACATGGTGGATAAAACCCGCTTTGCCGATTTGCAAAACTTAAACATACAGTTGCTTAAAAACGGACAGCTGGTGCAAAACGGTAATACGGCTGATATGCTGTTTAATATCAATAAAATAATCAGTTTTGTATCTCAATACATTACCCTTAAAAAGGGCGATTTCATTTTTACAGGAACACCTGCCGGAGTAGGTCCCGTTGCCATAGGCGACCGTTTGCAAGGCTTTTTAGAAAACGAAATGCTGTTTGATTTCGAAATAAAGTAAGCCCCTATCAACACCTGTGCATATATAACCCTGCCAAATACGGCATGGTAAATGTATTTTGCTAAGTATGAAGCGTTGGATAGTGTGTTTACTTACAATCGTAGCGGGGGTTGCTGCAAAAGCGCAAAACTACCCCAAAGGATATTTCCGCTCACCTATTGATACTACCCTGTACCTTTCGGCCAACTTTGGTGCCGTTAGGGGCAATCATTTTCACTCAGGTATAGATATTAAAACCTTTGGCAAAGAGGGTCTGCCCGTTGTGGCCGCCGCCGATGGATACATTGTCCGTATAAAAGTTTCGCCCTTTGGTTATGGCAGGGCGTTATACATGAATCACCCCAACGGATACACCACAGTGTATGCCCACTTGCAACGCTTTAGTCCCTTGCTGGATAGCATAGTGCGTGCCGAGCAATACCGCCAAAAAAGTTTTGATGTTGAGATGTTCCCGCAAAGAGCCTTATACAGCTTCAAAAAAGGCGATACTATTGCATTTTCAGGCAATAGCGGAGGCTCTACTGGGCCTCACCTGCACTTTGAAATACGCGATACCAAAAGCGAGGAAATCATAGACCCCTTGCTGTTCGGTCTACCCATACAAGACAGTTACTCACCCCGTTTGGCAAAGATTTATTTGGTGTATGAGATGGATGAGGATTTTAAACATAAAAACGGCCATTACCCTTATGTTGAAGTAAAGCAAAAAACAAGCGATACAGTAAAAGTACGTCCGGGTAGCTATGCCTTTGCCACGTGGGGCGAGGATTTTATAAACGAGCCAAACGACGGGGTACATATTAATTACATAGACGTGTTGGCCGACGGAGAAAAGATTTTCGGGTGCGGAATTGACCGCTTTGCATTTGACGATACCCGAATGGTAAATGCACACATTGAATACAGCGATTATAAAAACAATGGCAACCGCTGGCACAAGTGTTTTGTTGACGATGGTAACCAAATGCCTTTTTACAATTCATTGCCCAAAGCAACGATAACAGTAAAACAAGGTGAAACCAAGAACATTGCTATAAGAGCCTATGATTTAGCAGGCTTTGCCGATACCCTGCAAATTATATTGCAGGGCGATACCAACCAGCAGGCGTTTATGGTCTTTCATCCACAAACCCAAAATACTACCTATGCCTACCCTGCAAAAAACTATACTTACACGGGCAGCGGGTACAGCTTCAGCTTACCCAAGGGAGCATTGTACGATACTATTGTAGTTACTTCAAAAATTACCCCCGCAAAAAGAAAAGGATTGTATGCGGGCTATATCAGCGTGATGGATGCCAATGTACCTTTGCACAAATCGTTCAGTATCTCCATTACCCCAAAAAATACAAAAGCCCTTGATGTTGAAAAACTATTGGTGGTGCGCCTTACGGGCAAAGGACTGAAATACATGAGCAGTGAAGGCGGCAGTTACCAAAACGGAACGGTAACTGCCAACAGCAAAACCTTTGGTATTTTTAGTGTTGCCTATGATGATGTGCCCCCTGTAGTTGACCGTTTTAAGGTGCGGGATAGTCTTGTATCGGTGCGCATTACAGATGCCCTTAGCGGTATTGAAAGCTACAATGCCTACATTGACGGCGATTGGTGGCTAATGGAATACGATGCCAAAGACGATATGCTGTACGGAATTTTGCCAAAAGAAATGACCGCAGGAAAACATGATTTCAAATTGATTGTTACTGATAAAAAGAAAAATACTACAGCCCTGCTGCAAACCATTGAACGATGACAGAATTGAAAGAAGGCGATAAAGCCCCCGATTTTAGCTTAAACAACCAAAACGGCAAAGCCGTTACCCTTGATAGCCTGAGAGGCAAAAAAGTAGTGTTGTACTTTTACCCGCAAGACAGCACCCCAACTTGCACCGTTGAAGCCTGTAACCTGCGCGATAACCACACAAAGCTTAAAAAAGCAGGTTACACTATATTGGGCATAAGCCCTGATAGCGAACAAAAGCACCGCAACTTTATAGCCAAACAAAACCTACCCTTTGATTTGCTGGCCGATACCGAGACTAAAATGGCTCAAGACTATGGTGTATGGGCTGAAAAGACAATGTTTGGTAAAAAATATATGGGGATTTTGCGCACTACTTTTTTATTGGACGAAAACGGCATTATCACTGAAATAATCCGCAAAGTGGTATCAAAAGACCACGCCAAACAGATACTTAAAAAGTAATTCCTCAGACTTATAGGATTACAAAACTTGCCGAAGCATACTTAGACTTAGCCTGTCGAAAAGTCCTGAGCTTGCCGAAGGACAAATACCAAACCGACACGCATCAGCGTTATCCGGTTATGTTGGCATTCTTAAACGTTTTCTTCTTCGTTTTCCATACCGTATTCATGTTATTTAATATGTTCGGCTGGATATGGCCGCGCTTGCGCCGTTGGCATTTATACGGACTTGCCCTCACCTATTCATCGTGGTTTATTTTGGGCATTTGGTATGGCATGGGCTATTGTGCCTGCACCGATTTGCATTGGGACATTCGTCGCCAAATGGGCATCATTGACACCAGTGAATCCTATACACACTTTCTTATTTTAAAAATCACCGGATTAAACCTCAATCAGGTATTGGTGGATTACATAACGCTCGGTACTATGGTAGCTGCCACCATTATCAGTATTGTACTTGCAGTGCGTGATAGGAAAAAGAAGGTAACCGATAAGGTTTAATGGCTGGCCTACCGGCCTCTGTCATGCTGAACGATAGTGAAGCACCTTCGGCAGTCTCTGTTAATACAGTTGTGATAAGATTCTTCACTGCGGTCAGAATGACAAGCATGGGGTTGAAACCCCACGCTATTAAAATTACCGTTTTGGTAAGGACTTAAGTCCTTACCAAAACGGTAATCGCAAAAGCAATGGATTTTAATCCGTTGCAAATGCACAATCCCTATTGATTATTTGCACCTCCAATCATCTATGTTTGAAGTTAATGTTGACTTTATGAAGCACCCTACACACCCCTTCGGCAGGCTCAGGATGGGCAACCGCACTCGTACGTCGTTAGATAAAGTCCCCTTTAGGAGATTTAGGGGTAAAGACCTCACAATGAATGGAAAGGGCGTTTTCTTTTAGAATTTAGTTTTTAGCGTTTAGAATTTTAACCGCCTGTGTGCAAGCTTTCCCCTATCAAGGGGAAACACAAAGGGGTGTTAGCCTTATTGCTTAATAAATTTATGTATGTACGATCTGCCTTGTATAGTAACTATTTCAACGGTATAAAAACCTTTAGCCAATGATGAAACGTTGTACGCATTACCTTGAATGAGTTGTATCGGAACTGCTCTGCCCGATACATCGCGGCAAACAACTTGCGCAATCGTTTCCAAACTTTCAACGGTTATAACATCCGTTGCAGGATTGGGATATACCGCTATCCCTTGTTTAGAGATAACTTCATCAATCCCCACAGGACTGATTCCCACCGTAAATTCAATAGTATCACCCACACAACCAAAAACAGTAGTAGCCACAACTCGCAGTTTGCCCACAGGGCCGTTATCCCACAAAACATTTATTTGCGGGGTGCCGTTTCCACTTTGCAACGTGCCGCCTTCTACCCACCAACTATAAAAAGTACCGGGCGAGGGTGTTATCTGGTACACCTCTGAACTTCTGCCCAATACGAAACTGCTTCCTTGTATCACAGGGGTATCGGGTTGAGGAAATACACGCACCACTGCTGCGGTAGAATCGGCACAGCCATAATCATTTACTACGGTATGCCATACCACGTAAGTACCTGCCGCAGCGTATGTTTTTACAGCATCCGCAGTGGTATCGGGGTTTGCGGTTCCCATTTCTCCAAAATGCCAACCGTACTTCACAATCGTTCCCTTTGATGTATCTGTAAACTCAAACTTATTTCCCTTTAAGCACATTTGCACATTATTGGTCTTAAAGCCGCTTACGGGTGAAGGTAATACCGTTAATACCAGTGTATCACTACTAATACAGTTATTGGCTGCACGTGCTTGCAGTGCCACTTTGTATGTCCCGCTGGATGTATAACTGTGGGTAGGTTTTTGCAAAGTAGATTGGGTATTGTCGCCAAAATCCCACAGCCAATCTATAGCTGCATCAGTACTATCGGTAAAACCAAACAAATTACCCAAACGGCACTGTGCCGTATCATTACTAAAGAAACGAACGTCGGGCTTGGGTTTCACGGTAAAGACCGAACTAATAAGGGTATCGGCGGGTATTGAAGAAATAACTTGTACTTTATAATTAAACCCCGGCGGCAAACTTTCGGGAAGGCGAAAAGTAAAGCTATCGGTTCCCTGTAAATAGTTTTTATCTAAGGCAATTGCTTGTTGTGTCTTACTAAACTCCCCTACACTATCACTAAGGTAGGCGGTAAAAGCATTTGCAGTATCTAATTGGGTTATTACTGTATAATCAATCCTAAAGTTTTCACCCGGGCAAAGCTGTTGTTTTGCAATGGGTTGTAAACGGGCTGCCTTGGGCGAAAATTTTACCAAATACGCATCGGTTGCACTGTCTTTAGTATTTTGATGTCCGTCTTTCGCAATATCCGAGCTGGTAGTAGTGCCGCACAAATACACCAACCCTGCAGTATCAATAGCCACAAAACCGTCTTCCTCAGCGTCACCCCCAACGTACATACCCCAATCAAGTATCCCGTTTGTAGTGTATTTCACTACAAACGCATCCGCACTGCCATGCAAAGTATTGCCTGCCTGCCCAAATGAGATACCCGCTGTGCTGCGCGTTTTACCACTCACATAAACGTTGTTCTTGTTATCAGTTACTATTTTTAAAGCCTCATCATCATCGTATCCGCCATAATAAGTACTCCAAACCGGTGTGCCGCCGCTATCTGCCTTTGTAATGTATATATCATCCAAACCGGCAATAGTATTTCGGTACCCCCCGTTTGCCACTTGCGATTTACTGTAGGTAAGTCCTGTAAAATATAAATTGCCTTCTCCATCCGTGGTTATATCCTTCACATCGTCGTATTCAGTTCCTCCAAAGTATGTGCCCCAGATGCGGTTACCATTGCTGTTAAATTTTACAATAAACGCATCCTTAACCCCCGAAAATGCATTCTTATGGCCGTTTTCAGCTATATCGGTACTGCTGGCGGTATGACCGGCCAAATAAACTTCACCCGCCGGCCCGGTGGCCACTATACCATATTCGTGGCTAAAAAGTCCGCCATAATAAGTAGACCAACGCAAAATGCCGTTCCTGTCAAATTTGGCCAAAAAAGCATCGGGCAGCACATCGTCATTATAGCTGTTCAAAAAACCGTTAAAACCAATTCCTGTGGGGCTCGTTGTAGAGCCTGACAGATAAATATCCCCGTCGCTTCCTACCGCACAACCGTATGCTAACTCTTCATTATACCCCCCAAAATAAGTGGCCCAAAAACGCACTCCGCTGCTATCAAACTTCACCAAAAAGGCGTCCTTATCGCCTGTATTACCCTTCCCTCCTTTTTGTGTTTGATGTCCGCCAAACGCAATCAGTGTATCACTTTGGGTGGTGCCGCACAGGTAAAACCCCGCTGCTGAATATGGGGTAATTTTAGTAAGCCTGTCGTTATTCTCACCGCCGTAATACGTAGCCCATAAACGTTTACCGTCTTTATTAAACTTGGCAACAAAAGCCTCGCAGTTATCAGTGCGGGTGTTTTGATGTCCGTTAAGCGCTATCACATTATCACTAAAGGTATTGCCCCCCAAATACACGTTACCGTCGATATCAGTAAATACTGAAGTCGCTTCATCATTCTTAGTACCACCGTAATAGGTGCCCCAAATTTTTATTACAGGGTCTATAGTTAGCTTCAAGCAAGGGTCAAAGCCTTGGTCAAAGCCAAAGCTCACCGTTGTTCCTGCAATTATATACTTCGATTTTATTTCACCCTGCTTTTGGTACGATACAGGAGCAGCTTCGGTAATGTTTCCCAACGGAGTTTTTATAATCAACTCATTTTGGGGTGATAAGAAAACAGCGTCAGCACCCTTGTAATTGATTTTTATCTGATACGGATTGCTGCCCGCCTGCACCACAAAATCATACTCAAGCAACCCGTTATTATCGTAAAGCACCACATCAATCCCTTGATACACATTGTACAATACAACTTTCTCATAGGTTTTTACCCCCGTAATCCCTTGCGGGCAGTGCGAAAGATAAAAATTCTCGTAACCACAATGGCCTTCACCAATAGATATTCCTTTTTCTTCAGCCCCTTGCCATTCAACATCCAAACGGTAGGTTGCAGCTTTGTTATTAAATACGTAATTGATTCCCTTTCGGGTAATGTATGCCGTGGCTCCGTTAAGCCGTGCAGTATATAGTATGCTCGCATCTGTAATTCCGCTTTCACCCACTATCTGACCTTTATTTTCGGTGAAACGGACACTGCCGGCCAAGGATTGACCGCATAGTTGACCAAACCCTACAAGGATTGCCAATACTACCAATAAAGTATAGGGTTTATGCATCAGTAATTAAAAAACTATCCCAACAACTGACATAAAAATAGGCTAAATAGCTGGGTGTAATTAACTGAAAAAGTATATTATGACGCAAAGATTACACAGTCCTTCAATGGTCTCAAGAGTCACAGCACTTATGCCAGTCATGCTGTACAGTGGTAAAACCTCTTGTCCCGTTTTGTAAGCATATTTCAAATAAGGTTCTTCCCTGCGATGAGAATGACAAGCCTCATACATTCGTATTACCTACAAAGGGGAACATAAGGGGGTGTCTTTTCCATAGGGTTGAAACCCTACACGATTAAAATTACAAAGCGCGGTAGGACTTAAGTCCTACCGCGCTTTGTAATCACAAAAGAAACGGATTTTAATCCGTTGAAAATATCGTTACAGCTCATACCGTTTCACCACCTTTAAAAATACCTCAAAATCTTTGGGGTACGGCGCATCAACGGTAATGGTTTTATCATCGGGACCAACAAAACTAATGCGGGCAGCGTGCAGCAAAAAGCGTTCAATCATTGGTGTTTCTTCCTCCCACTTGCTGTATTTATAACCCTTCTTAAGCTTTGAAAGATATGGCAACTTGCCACGGTAGGCAGTATCGCCCGTAATCACTGCATTCTGACTGGCAAGGTGTATGCGTATCTGGTGCATACGTCCTGTAACAGGCTTGCACTCAATCAAACTGAAATTATTATATAATTCAAGGGTATTAAAATACGTAACAGCCTCCTTACCTTCTTTAAAATCAATGTTTACGCGGTTACTCTTATCCACCTTTATCGGTAAATCCACCTTTAACATATCAAAGCGCACCACACCGTCAATCACAGCGTGGTAGGTTTTTTCTACCTCACGGCCTTCAAACTTCATGCTCACATAACGGTAGGTTTCAGGGTCTTTGGCAATCACCAATGCACCGCTGGTTTCACGGTCAAGTCGGTGGCACAACTGTGCATCCTCACTATACCGTTTTGCCAAACGCAGCAAACTTTGCCCCTCCCCGTTCCGCTCATCCAACGAAGGCAAAAACGCAGGCTTATTTACTACAATCAGCCTGTCGTCTTCATACAGTATTATATCTTCAAACTTTACGTGCTTCATCTTCTCATTTCAGATTTTTGATTTATGATTGAGTGACTTAAAACCTCCAATCATAAAACCCCATTAGCCAATCACTTAGCATTAAACTGCTTCAAACGTATGCGGGTAATTACCTGCTTGGTTTGCTGCGGAAAATCACCGTTCATCATCCAATCGTAATACGTTGGCTCGCGTTTAAATATCTCTGCCACCAACTTGCCCCTGTGCTTACCAAAGTTAAACACTTCTTCTCCTTTATCATTACGGATGATACGTCCGGCCAAATCCACCAAATTGCTCTGCCCCGACATTTTGTGCAAGGCTTCAATATTTTTCTCCAACTGCTCGTACTTGGTAAGCTGTGCTTTAAACACCTCAAAAGTGGCGCGGGTATCGGCCTCAGCAGTGTGGGCATTGTCCAATTCGCTGTTGCAATAAAAGCGATAGGCTGCTGCAAGATTACGCGGCTCCATCACATGAAAAATACGTTGTACATCAATAAACTTGCGGTTTTCAATATCAAACTCCACTCCTGCCCTAAAAAACTCCTCCACCAACATCGGAAAATCAAAACGGTTACTATTAAACCCTGCAAAATCACAATTTTCCAAAAAGCGGTTCAAATCGTGTGCAAGCTCTTTAAACAAAGGCTTACCGGCCACATCCGCATCGGTTATCCCGTGAAAGGTGGTCGACTCTGCCGGAATAGGTATTCCGGGGTTTACAATGTGGTGCAGCGTTTCTTCTTTTCCGTCGGGATATACTTTTATAAAGTACAATTCAATAATACGGTCGGTGCTGGTGCTGATGCCCGTTGTTTCCAAATCAAAAAACACAAGCGGGCGTTTAAGGGTTAACTCCATGTATTTGATAGCCGTCGGCTATTCTGTTTTAATTTTTTTGCGAAGATATATACAGTTGCGGGTAGTGTGTTTGCAATATTGAGCCATTTTATACGGCGTCAGTCCAACAAATCAGGCCTGCGTTCTTGGGTTCGTTTTATGCTTTCTTCGTGTCGCCACTCCTCAATTTTTTTGTGGTCGCCACTCATCAGCACATCGGGTACTTTTAACCCCATAAACTCTTCGGGGCGGGTGTACACCGGCGGTGCTAATAATCCATCCTGAAACGAATCACTGAGTGCCGATTCTTCATCACCTATAGCGCTGGGTATCAGCCTCACAATGGCATCTACCACAATGGCTGCCGCCAATTCTCCACCAGTAAGCACGTAATCGCCTACCGAGAGTTCTTTGGTAATGTATAGCTGCCTGATGCGTTCATCAATGCCTTTATAATGACCGCACAGGATAATAAAATTATTTTTTAACGAGAATTGATTGGCTGTTTTTTGGTTAAAAACTTCCCCGTCAGGGCACATAAAAATCACTTCATCGTAGGCACGCTCACTTTTCAACTGCTCAATACATTTCGCAATAGGTTCAGCCATCATCACCATACCTGCACCGCCGCCAAAGGCATAATCATCAATTTGGCGGTATTTATTGGTAGCATAATCGCGCAGGTTGTGCACGTGTATTTCTACCAAACCTTTCTCTTTTGCCCGCTTCACTATCGAGTAGTTAAAGGGACTTTCGAGCAAGCCCGGAACAACGGTAAGGATATCTATGCGCATCAAGAAGTTTTTAGTTTACAGTTTTTAGTTTACAGTTTGAAATGCACCAAAACGGGCGTCTAAAAACTAAAAGCTCTGTTTTTTTGAAATTATAAATCAATCAAACCTTCGGGCAGCGTGGTGTGCAGGGTTTGGTTGTCAAAATCAATGTCTTTAATAAACTCATCCACAAAAGGTATTAGTACCTCGCGGCCGTTCATCATCATAAACAATAAGGTTTGGGCAGGGGTCTCCATATAATTTTGTATGAAACCCAGTTTACCCAACTCACTGTCAACAACGGTAAAATCAATCAACGCCGAAGCATTTATGCCCCCATCGTCAACAATCCATTTATCAGGCACCAATACCTCAAGTCCCACCAATTCGCGGGCTGCCTCTTCGGTATCAATATCTTCAAACTTCACAATCAAGCTACTACCGCCATCTTGCCATTGTGTAAAATAAAAAGGGACCGGCTTTTGGTGAATTACCAAAAATACCGGCCCCATATTTTTTTCAGGTTTTTCAACCTCAATGCCCCCGTCAAGGTCAATCCTTACAGCACCTTTGTATCCGTGTAGTTTGCCAATGCGCCCTACCTTGCTACAACTGTGCCCGGGGTACTTCATTGTTCTTAGCTTTCAGTTGTTTCAGCAGTAGCGTCTGTGCCTTCTGCTTCAACGTTGGTTTCGCCTTCGGCAGTAGCTTCTTCCGCTGTTTCAGCAGCAGCTTCAACTTCCTCAATTACAGGCGAGTTTTTAGCAGCTATTTTAGCAGCCCTTTCAGCATTTACTTTCGCTTCGCGCTCCATGTCGGCAAGGCGTTTAGTTTGCTTTTCGGTTACTAAAGTAGTAGCTTTAGTTTCAATTTTGTTGGTTTTCTCATCCAACCACTTTGCAAATTTTTCTTCAACTTGCTCAGCAGTTAATGCACCTTTTTTAACACCGTTCAACAAGTGGTGTTTCATCATTACGCCTTTGTACGATAGAATGGCACGGGCAGTATCGGTGGGTGTAGCACCGTTTTGTACCCATTGCAATGTGCTTTCGAAATTCAGGTCAATAGTAGCGGGGTTAGTGTTTGGATTGTAAATACCCAGCTTTTCGATAAACCTTCCATTCCTAGGAGCACGACTGTCTGCCACAACTATATGGAAAAAAGCGGCTTTTTTGCGTCCGTGACGCTGTAGTCTGATTTTTACTGACATTTTAGTATAAAAATTTAACCGCTGGTTCTCCAATTTCCAACGGGGCTGCAAATGTCTGTCAATTATTTGATTTATACAAGAATTAGGGGTGGAAATTCACACATAAACCCGCCGTTTTAATTTTTTATTGGCAGTGTATTAAACCTTTACCGTTTAAAGGTATCCTACCTATAACAGAGCAAATTTAACAACACTTTTAAAATTTTAATGCCATGAAAAAGATTCTAGTATTTACCATTGCCGCCCTATTTGCCGTAAGCGGTATGGCGCAAGAGAAAAAGAAAGGCAGAAATGCCGAGCAACGTGCCGAGAAAATTACCAACAAAATGAAGGAAAAGCTAAACCTTACCGATGAGCAGGTGGTGAAGATTAAGGCCATTAATTTGGAAGCAGCCCAGCAAAAAGACACCCTGAAAGCCGAAGTAAAAGCTGAACGTAAGGAGAAGGTGAAAGCCATTGAAACAGAACGTGATGCCAAGATAAAAGCTGTGCTTACCGAGGAACAAAAAGCCGAGTACGAAAAGATGAAAGAGAAAGGCAAAGAAAAGATGAAAAAGCACCGTAAAGACAAGAAAGCGGAAGCTACTGAAGAGGAAGACGAGGAATAAAGAACATAGTTTTAATTATAGTTTGGTGTAGGCCACGAAAGCAATAGCTTTTGTGGCCTTTTGTTTTGTGAAGATTAATTGACTCTACTTACGCGAAGTATTAGAGTTTATCCGTTTAAAACCCAGTAACTCATGATAATCAAGAAACTGGTTGCGTACGTAATAAAAAATATGATAGTCGTTTTCGGTATCAAAGTAATTACCCTCGGTAAAGGTAGTTTCGGGTAACTCAGCAGGATTTTGCGGCGTAGTTACGTACATATAATCGTAGAAACCTTGCTTTAACAAGGCTTTACCTTCGTAGGCTTTGTTGGCATGGTTATAGGTCATTTTAAACCGCTCTTGTATGCGCCAATCCGTCAATTCCCCCATTACATACACACTATCGGGCAAAGGCACCTCGCTTTTCAGGGTAAAATATACCCAAGTATAATCCCCGTCAATATTGCCGTCATTCCCGTCTTTATTGTCCACTACACGTTTACCGTTATAATCAATCAAGTTTACATGGCGTTTAAACGCTTTTATTTCATCGGGTATCAAACGGGTATGGTAAGCTCCTTCAAAAAAATACTTCTTATCCACGTTCATACTGGCAAAACGCAAGCTGCGGGTATCAAAAAACCTAAACTCATTAATACCGCCAAATACGTTTTCTTCTTCGTAGTTATAAATCAAATCCTGCCCGTTTACAAATTGGGGCTTTAGGTTAGTGATGGCATTATCCTGCCAGTAGTTTTGCATGATAACCACCCTTGTATCTTGAAAGGGGTTTATCACCAAATAATTTTTGGTATTGGCCGTAAAATCAATTTCTTGTTTATTGAACCTGTAATCGGGGCGGGTAGCCGGAGCGGCCGTGCCTGTGATACCGATTTTACTATCCAGTACATAAAAACGGCGGGTAAGGATTAACTCCCCCTCGTTAAAATTCCTGTACACCTTCAATAAATAGTTGCCTGATAATTTGGGCTTTATCTTCTCGTTAGGAAAACTAAGACGGTAGTGTACGTACTTAAAATAGGTATTGTTGGCGTATTGAAAACTCTCAATATTGTCAAACATATTACCCTCAAGGTATTGCATGGGTTGCAAATCGCTGGGAGTCCAATCGCTGTTGCAATGCACAAACGTGTATTGAAAATACTCATTCTCAGTGCCCAATTGATCAAAAAGCAACGTCAACCTATCATCAGCACCCAAGCCTAATACGGGCATGTGGTCGTTGCTGCTTTCCTGAAAAAGCAATACCGTTTGAATATTCTCTTCGTAAATAAAATTCTCGTAGCGAAGGGTTTTATCATCATCACCCGCCAATGCAAGCATGGCCGGTACAAAACCAAAAATCAGAAGAAACGCTTTTTTTACCCCCATAGGTAATTGTATAGTTATACCTCCGCCCCTAAAGAGCGGAGGCGGTATATTTTGTTATTCCTCAAACGCAAGCAACTGCTCAAAAATTGCTTCGTACTGTTTATCAGCCGCGGCAATTTGTGTTGTGAGTGCGTTATACTCTTTCTGCAAGGTAGCCATTTTATCAGCATTAGAAACATTTTCAGGCTTTGCCATTTCGTTTTCTAACTGCTCTTTTTGCTGGTTCAATTTAGCCACTTGCGCTTCGGCAGTTGCCAATTCCTTGTTCAGCTTTTTGTGTTCAGCATCCTTGTTGGCATCAGGTCTAGCAACCGTTTCTACTTTTGGCTTGCCTTCAATTTTTACAGCAGGTGCGGCAGGCTTTACTTTTTCTTCGGCCTCACGGCGTTTGCGCCATTCTTCATACTCATCATAAGTACCCACATATTCCTTCAATTCATGGTTTTCAATCCACCAAATTTTGTTGGCTATTTGCGATACAAAGTGCCTATCGTGCGAAACAACCAAAAACGTGCCTTCGTACTGCTGCAATGATTGTATTAAGATGTTGATACTTTGCATATCCAAGTGGTTGGTGGGCTCATCCAGCAGCAAAAAGTTGGCTTCGCTCAACAGTGTTTTGGCCAGTGCCACCCTTGCCTTCTCTCCACCCGAAAGTACTTTTATCTTTTTAAACACATCATCGCCTGTAAACAGGAAACAGCCTAATACTGTGCGCAATTCTTGGTCTTTACGGTCACCTGCAAAATGTTGTAATTCTTCTAATATCTCGTAGTTAACATTTAACGATTCTAACTGGTGCTGCGCATAAAAAGCTTCGCGCACGTTGTACCCTTTTATCGCTTGCCCTTCAACCTTTTCCTGCCCTGCCACAATACGCAACAAGGTCGATTTTCCCCTACCGTTGGCACCTATAAGGGCAATTTTATCGCCTTTTATTATCTGGCCGCTGGTGTTGTTTAGTATCAGGTTATCTCCGTAGCGTTTGGTAATGTCTTTTAGTTCCGAAACTACTTTGCCCGATTGCTGGGTTACTTTAAACTGAAGGTTTATTTTGGTGTCATCAGTTTGCACCTCATCTACCCGCTCCAGCTTATCCAGCAATTTCTGACGGCTTTGTGCTGCCGTAGCTTTTGAGGCTTTTGCTTTAAAACGTTCTATAAAACGCTCTTGCTGGCGTATGTAATTTTGCTGGTTATCAAAGGCTTTTTGCTGCAAATCATCACGTTCGGCCTTTGTTTCAAGATAATACTCGTAGTTACCGGGGTACACCGTAATTTTTTGAAACGCAACCTCGGCAATTTTATTTACCACTTTATCCAAAAAGTAACGGTCGTGCGATACCACTACCACACTGCCTTCGTAATTTCTCACATATTCTTCCAACCATTCAATAGAAGGTAAATCCAAGTGGTTGGTAGGCTCATCCAATAACAGCAAGTCAGGTTTTTGCAACAGCAGTTTGGCCAGCATTACCCGCATACGCCATCCGCCCGAAAATTGCGAAAGCGGCTTTTGCAAATCGGCCGTACTAAAACCCAAACCCTCTAATACTTCCTCGGTTTTGTGGTGTATGCTGTACCCGTCAAGACTTTCGTATTCGGTTTGTTTGTTTGATAGCTCCTGCATAATTGCATCGCTATGGTCATCCACCATACGCTCGTATATATAGGCAATGTCTTTTTCAAGTTCCAATACACGGCTAAATGCCTGCAAAGCCACATTCAAAATGCTCTCGTTACTTTCATAACTCAGCAAATCCTGATTCAAAAAGCCGATAGTAACGTCTTTAGGTTTAGAATAGATGCCGCTGGTAAGGCTGTACTCACCCGTCATCACCCTAAGCAACGTTGATTTTCCGGTACCGTTTTTACCGATAAGACCAAAGCGGTCGCCGGGTTTAATATTCCAGTTGGTGTCCTTGTATAAATATCGTCCGCCAAAATCGAACGAAAAATTGGTTAAGTCTATCATTTATGCTCTAACGCTCTTTATTCCTGTAATTTTTTTGTATTTTACCTTATCCTCAAAAAGTGGCTTTGTTTCACAAACCACTCATTTATTTCTTTTCAGTTTCAACTACCAAGCCCTGTAAGTCCCCTAAGGGGATTTAGGGGTCGGGTTACACTAACAAATCTTTCAAATCGTGCCCCATTTTTTGTTTTTTGGTATCTAAATACTTTTGGTTGTGTTGATTGGGTTTTACCTGCAAAGGCACAGTGTCGGCAATCTCTAAACCGTAACCTATAAGCCCCGCACGTTTTGTAGGGTTGTTGGTTATTAGTTTCATTTTGCAAACGCCTAAATCACGCAATATTTGTGCGCCCACGCCATAGTCGCGTTCGTCCATCTTAAACCCAAGCTGCAAGTTAGCCTCCACAGTATCCAATCCCTGCTCTTGCAATTTGTATGCCTTTAGCTTGTTTAGCAAGCCAATACCTCGGCCTTCTTGGTTAATGTACAGCACAACGCCTTTACCTTCTTTCTCCACAATTTGCATAGCAGCGTGAAGTTGCTCGCCGCAATCGCAGCGCATCGAGCCGAAAATATCGCCCGTTACGCATGATGAGTGTACGCGCACCAACACGGGTTCGCCTTCTTCCCAACTACCTTTCACAAGGGCAAGATGTTCTTCGCCGGTGTGTACCTGTTTATAGGCTACTAAATCAAAATCTCCGTAGGCAGTGGGCATACGCACCGAAATTTCGCGTTTTATAAGTGTTTCGGTTTTCAGGCGGTACTCAATCAAATCTTTAATCGAGCATATTTTCAAATCGTGTTTTTGTGCAACTTCCATCAAATCAGGAAGGCGGGCCATGCTTCCGTCCTCGTTCAAAATCTCAACGATACAGCCTGCGGGCTCAAATCCTGCTAAACGGGCAAAATCAATAGCCGCTTCGGTATGACCTGCGCGGCGTATCACGCCTTCGGTTTTGGCTTTTAAGGGGAAGATGTGGCCGGGACGACCCAATTCATCGGGTTTGGTAGTAGAGTCAACCAAGGCCTGTACGGTTTTAGCGCGATCGGAAGCTGATATCCCTGTAGTGCAGCCTTTGCCCAATAAATCTACTGATACGGTAAAGGCAGTTTCGTGGGTAGCAGTGTTGCGCCCTACCATCATATCCAATTGCAAATCGTTGCAACGTTCTTCGGTAAGGGGCACACATATAAGCCCGCGACCTTCGCGAGCCATAAAGTTTATCATTTCGGGGGTAACGTTGCGAGCCGCAGTAAGGAAATCTCCTTCATTTTCGCGGTCTTCATCGTCCACCACTATTATCATTTTACCTTTTCTAATCTCCTCAATACCTTCTTCAATGGTGTTGAGTTTTATCTCGGTTTTCATGCCGCAAAGGTACGGCTTTATAGGGGGATTTACAGGGGGTAGTTTCGTGATTTATATTGCACTGTTTTGCCTACTGGTAATTACTATTTCCTACCATGCTGAACGGTAGTGAAGCAGCTTCGGTAGTCTGTTTTAACAACGTTGCTATAAAATTCTTCCCTGCGGTTGGAATGACAAGCATGGGGTTGAAACCCCACGCTGTTAAAATTACCGTGTTGGTAAGGACTTAAGTCCTTACCAACACGGTAATCGCAAAAACAATGGATTTTAATCCGTTGCAAAAGCATCAATTCTACTGATTATTGCTTTTTCAAGCGACTGTGTTTGAAGATAATGTTGAGTTTATGAAATACCCGCCGCACTTGTCCTGCTGAACGGTAGTGTAGCACCCTCGGTAGTCTGTGTTAACAACGTTGCGATAAGGTTCTTCCCTGCGTTCAGAATGACAAGCATGGGGTTGAAACCCCACCCTGTCAAAATTACCGTGTTGGTAAGGACTTAAGTCCTTACCAACATAGTAATCGCAAAAGCAATGGATTTTAATCCGTTGCAAAAGCATCAATCCTACTGATTATTTGCTTTTCAAGCGTCAGTGTTAAAAGATAATGTTGACTTTATGAAATACCCTCCGCACTTGTCATGCTGAACAGTAGTGAAGCATCTTATCCCGTTTTGTTTAAATATTTCAACTACGTTTCTTCCCTGCGGTCAGAATGACAAGCATGGGGTTGAAACCCCACGCTGTTAAAATTACCGTGTTGGTAAG
>OFDN01000056.1_pt1 | contig 123697 bp, 104 predicted proteins | sample 1520971 | NCBI WGS metagenome assembly OFDN01 (sample SAMEA94257418, study PRJEB24077) | hot springs metagenome | biome: Aquatic biome; feature: Geographical feature; material: Water | place: India | collected 2012-06-12 | depth 5 m
CGGCGGCTTTCCAGCCGCCGATACTGGTGGCGAGGTAAGCGTGGCGGCTGGAATGCCACCTCTCCGGTCCGCAGTCAGTTTACCGCGACGGCGACGGATGCGGCTCCGCTTGCGCCTGCGCGTCGGCCAACCGGCGGAGATAATCCCAGGCAAAAATCCCCGTCCCGTGGCCGTCGGCCCACAGCGGCTGCATGCCATAGCCACCCACCTCGCCGTAGCGGACGAGCTGGAAGGCATTCGCGGCGTAGGGCCGCTCGGGTGCCTTGTAGGTGTTGCCGAAGATGTCCTGCTCGCCCATGCACGCGGCGCAGGGGCAAAAACGCCGGAGGGTTTCCAACGGCACAAAGCTTTCGGAGCCATCGTCCCAGCGGACGGCGAGTTCATTGGGGAAGACGGTGAGGTCAACCGGACGCATGGCGGCAGTCTCGCCGGGAAACGGACGCTGTCGAATCCGCTTCGGAGGCCGCCGGGCGGCGCCAGGGAAGACTAAGCCGACGTGCTGGCCGGAGATTTCCTTGGCGCGTGCGGCCGGGTCCACCACGGTAACCGGCGCGTCATGGCCGACACGCCCCCAGAAGCCGATGATTCCGCACCGAAATCCGGTTCGCCCCGCCCGCCGTGGGTGTTGGACGAGATGGAAGTGCAGCAGCGCCTGAGCAACTGGCCGCTGCTGCGGCTGCTCTGGCATGACCCGACCTTCCGCTGGGCCTTTCTGGCCTGCCTGGTCGCAGGGTTCATCGGAGTGGTTTCCGTCCTCAAACTCTGGGTGGTCACGCCCGCCGGCATGGCCCCGCGCATCCGCATCAGCGCCCTCGATTTCCTGGAAGCGGGCATTCACCGCCAACTGGCCCAGCGGGAAGACGCCGCCCAGAACTTCGCGCAGGCCCAGTATCACTGGCGCGTGGCGGTGCAGAACCATCCGGCCCGGCCGGACCTGCTGCTGGGCTACCTGACCAACCTGATGGCCCAGCCGCCCCGCAGCCCGCAACGCTCGCGCGCGGCGCTGGAACAGTCCTTCTGGCTCATGCGTCTCGGCGCCACCAACGCGGCGAACATGGCGGTGGTGCTGCGGGCGATGGAGCATTTCCGCTTCGATGAACTGGCGCTGATGTGGGCGACAAATTCCCCGCCGCCGCTGCCTGCCACCCATCAGGCCACCGCCCTGCGCTCCCTGCTCCGTCTGGGCCAGGGTGACAAATACGCCGCCTTCCGCGCCGGCGTCTCCAACAGCCTGCCCGCTGCGGAACACCTCGACCTGTTCGACGCCGCCTGGTCGCTGGGCTGGGGCAAACGCTCCGACGAGGCCGCCGCCAAACTTCGGGCGGCCGAGTCGGCGCGTGAAACCGCCGTCACCGCCTTGGAGCTGCAACTGCTGCTGGCCACGCGGCGCAATGACGTGGACGCCTACGGGCAGGTGCTCGCCCGGTTGCGGGACCTGCATGTGGACACGCCCTCCCAGCACGCGGCCTACTGGAACCTGCTCCGGCTGGCCAAACGGTCGGAGGAAGCCCAGAAACTGGCACTCGACTTTGCCGATCCGCCGGTGAGCTCGATGGAGATCATGCGGGTGTCCGGCGCCTTTCTCGGTCTGGGCCTGACCAACCACGCGGCCAAGTTCCTCGAACACTTCGTGCCGGAACTCGGTGCCACGCCGGACACGTGGACGCTGCTCGGCGACGTGATGCTCTCCCAACGCCGCTGGTCCGACCTGCGCGGCCTCGCGGTCGAGATCCGGAGGAACTCCCTTTCGGCGGGATCGCTGGCCGGGTTCAGCCACTTCCTCGACGGCGCGGCCGCTTACGGGGAATTCGCCACCGAGGACGCCATGGCCGCCTTCGCCCGCGTGCCGCGTAACCCGATCACCGAGGACAGCATTGCCTACAACGTCGCCCAGGCGCTGATTTTCTACCGGGCGTGGGGCCCCGCCCGCGACCTGCTGCTGCCGCGGACCAACCGGCTGGGCCGCACGGTCGAGTATTGGCAGACGCTCGTCCGGGTTGGTTACCAACTGCAGGACAGCCCGCTGCTCCTGCGCGCCGCCCGCAAGGCACGCGAACTGGCGCCGGACCGGGTGGACACGCTGACTGACCTCGCGGCCGCCCTGCTGATCGAGCGGGCGGATCCGGAAGAGACGCTCACGGTGACCCGCCGGCTGGTGCAGGCCGCTCCGAAGTCGGTTTCGGCCCGCATGAACTATGCGCTCGCCCTGCTGCAAAACGGCCAGGCCTCTTCCGCCAAGGCCATCCTCCTGACCTTCGAGCCGGACCGCCTCGGCACCGTCGAACGCGGGGTCTGGTATTTTGCCCGGGCGCAGATGCTCGACCTCGAAAACGATTCCACCGGCGTGCTGGCCGCGCTCAACGAAGTGGATGTGAAGGTGCTCTTCCCGAAGCAGCTCGCGCTGGTGAACGAACTCCGGCTGAGGGCGGAAACCAAACTCGGGCTCCAGCCCGCGCCCATCGCCCCGGAACCGGCGGCAACGGGAAAATGACAACCGCCCGGCGCTTCCCTAGGTTGTGACCATGCCGAGTGGGTTTCTCCAATTCTTGCAGCGCTGGGTGGTGACCACCCTCGCCGTGCTGGTCGCCAGCACGATCGTGCGGGGCATCAAATATGACTCGGTCACGGCCATCCTGATCGCGTCGCTGTTGCTGGGATTTCTCAACGCCTTCATCCGCCCGCTGCTCTTCGTGCTGTCCGCAACCCTGCTCGTCGCCGCCGTCCGCTCGGTGCTGACGATCGTGCTGGGAATCATCCTGATCCCGGTGATCAACGCCGTGCTGCTGATGTTCGTGGGCAGCACCGTGAAGGGCTTTCACGTCGCCGGCTTCTGGGCGGCGTTCTGGGGCGGGCTGGTCATCGGCATCGTGTCGCTGGTCGCCAGCCTGTTTCTCGGCCGCGGTCCCAAGGTCGAGGTGCGCCGCGGCGGCCGTCCCAAGGGACCTTCCGATGGGCCGGACGCGGGCGGCAGCGGCCCGGTGATCGACGTCTGAAGCCGTGGCCCGCCGAGCTTCCAAAGCGAAATCCCACCCGGAGGGCGGCCCCGGGCGCTGGCTGCTATTCGTGGCGCTGCTGGCCGTGATCAGCGGCGGCCTGTGGTGGCGGTGGAAATCCGCGCCCGACACCCCGCTGGCGCCATCCCTCCCGCCGGTGACCGTCGAACCGCCGCCGCGTCCGGAGACAAACCGACCGCCGCCCACCAACGTCGTCATCGTGCCCACGCTGCCGCCGCGCACGAATCCGCCGGTGATGGTGATGCCCCCGGCCACCAATCCTCCGCCGGTCCGCGCGCCGATCACCAACGCCCCGCCCCCGCTCGTCGCCACCAATCCGCCGGCCGCGCCGGGCGAAGCCTGGGTGCCGCGGGCGGTCACCAACATCCTCGAAGCGCAGATCGCACTGACGTGGCAGGGGATTTCCTGCGGGCCGATTGACGGCAAGGGCGGAGCCCAGACCGAACTCGGGCTCAAGGCGTTTCAGTTGCTGAAACACCTCGAACAATCCGGCCGGCTGGACCGCGACACGCTGGCTGAACTCCGGCTGGAACGTCCCCGAACCGTCCGGCGAGTGCTCACCGAGGCGGATTTCGCCCGGCTGCAGCCGACCCCGGACACCTGGCTCGGGAAATCCCAGGCCACCGTCCTCGACCACGAATCCCTGCTGGAACGGTTGGCCGAACAGGCGCACGCGCACCCTGACCTGCTCCGGCAGCTCAACCCCGCGGTCAATTGGCAGACCATTGCTCCGGGCGCCGAAATCAACCTGCCGAATGCCGGGTTTCCGCCGTCACGCCGGGCCAATCTGGTGCGGGTCAACCTCACGCAGAAATGGATCCGGGCTTTCGACGCCAACGGCAGGCTGCTCGGCCATTTCCCGTGCAGCATCGGCAAGATCGCCGAGAAACGCCCGGTCGGTGAGCTGTCCGTCGCGGTCGCGGTGAAGGATCCGAACTACACCTTCAATCCGGAGGTGTTTCCCGAATCCGAGGAGGGCCGGAAACTCGGACGCAAGCTGGTGGTGCCGCCCGGACCCAACAACCCCGTGGGCGTCGCCTGGATCGGTCTGAGCAAACCCGGCTACGGCATCCATGGCACACCCGTGCCCGAGAAGGTTGGCCGCACGGAAAGCCACGGCTGCTTCCGCCTCGCCAACTGGAACGCGGAATACCTGCGCCAGATGGTCCGCGTCGGCACGCCGGTGTGGATCGAATGAATTTCCGCTGCGGCGCGGTTCAGCGGACACCGAGGCGGAACACCAGCCACAGCAGCACGGTTCCCCCCAGGCCGATCCACAGGCCGGAGTTCCGACGGCGCCGCACGTAGAACAGCAGCCACAGTCCCGAGATCGCCACCAGTGTCAGCAACACCGCGGTGCCGTCGATGAGCACGGCCCAGACGGACCCGGTGTGGCGGCCCTTGTGCAAATCGTTGGCCAGGGCAAGCCAGCCTTCGTAGGCGACGGTCATCTGGTAGGCGCCGGTCTGACGATTGAGGAAAACATCCGCGGAACTGCCCGGGCCCTTGAAGGCGACGGAGCACTCCGTGTCGTCCACGCGAAACTCATCCACTAACCCCTTCAGCCCGTGAACCCGCCGGAGTTCCTCGACCACGGCCAGCCTGTCCACCGCGGCCTCGGGCTGCCCGGCCGCCAGCCATTTGGATTCCAGCGTTCCCTTGAGCTGCCGTTCCTGCCGCCGGCCGCCGAGCAGCCAGTCCGGATGGTTCAGGGTGAGTCCGGTGACACTGAAGAACAGCAGCGCGCCGAGGCCGAACATCGAGAGATAGATGTGCAGCCAGCGCATCCAGCCGGGCATGCGCCGCACCTCGACCGGGATGGACGGTTCACTTGCGGCGGACACGGCGGTATTCCAGTGAGGCGGCCTTGATCTCCTCATTGCCCTTCAGTTCGGCGGTGAAGGTCGGGCCGCCGACCGCGAATTCATGCTTCAGCAACTGATAGGTGCCGTGCTCCCGCGCGGCCTCGAGGTAAAAGGTGTAGGTGCCCGGCTTCAACGGCTCGCCGTGGTCATCCTTGCCATCCCAGGCGACGGAATATTTGCCAGGGTTGCGGGTCGCGCCCGACACGGTCGCCACGAGGTCCTTGTCCTCGGCCAGACGCCGGACCTGATCACCGCGATACCACCGCCGCAAATCGGGAATCCAGCGCTGGCCCTTCTCGTTTTGCAGCAGCCACAGCAGCACGGTGCGCACCGGGAACCCGTCCTTGTCCTCGATCCACGCCGCGACATACGGCCGCTGATAACGCCCGCCTTCCGGCCGGTTGAGCTCGAAGCTGATGACCAATTCCAGCGCCTCGCCGGCGACTGCGGCCGCCGGTGTGGTCGGCGCGCTGTCGGCCACGGTGGCAAAGCCGGACACGCTCTCGGGCCACCGCGAACTCCGCAGCTGGCGACCATCCGGCAGGACCAGCAGGCACGCGACGCCGGGCGTCGCCTCGGCCAGCCGGAGACTTTCGTCGGGCGGCAGCACGCTGAAGGTCGTGGACAGCGCGTCCGCGGTCATGGCCTCCGGCGCCAGCACCGTGACGCCCGCCGTATGGTTGACCGGCTCGCCCGTCCGGGGATCAATCAGATGCGAACGGCGCTGGCCGCGAACGGTGACGTTGCGCCGGTAACCGCCGCTGGTGGCCAGGGCCCGGTCGGCGATCGCCACGGTCAGCAACGGAGCGGCATTCTCCTCGTCGTGCCGCGGATCGGTCAGGGCGATGCTCTCTGGAAACTGCCCCCGCACCCGCAGGTCGCCGCCGATCTCCAGCAGCGTTCCGCGCACGCCCGGCACGCGGGCGGCGGCCGCACTCGCCTGGTCGATGATGTAGCCCTTCGCCAGCGCATTCAGCGTCAGCGGCACGTCCGTGAGATGCTCCGCCGTCCGCCTGGCACCGTCCAAACGCCACGCGGGCTGGGCTACGCGCACGGCCAGCGCGGCGAGTTCCTGCCCGGTAGGTTCGACATTGTCCGTGGCCGCCTGCTTCCAAAGCCGGCCAAAGGCCTCGGCGCCCGGATTGAACGCCCCGCGCGATTCCCGCTGCCAGTGTTCGCTGGCTGCCAGCACGGTCAGGAGGTCGGCGGACACAGGCTCCGCGGTGTGGCGCGTCCGCTGCCAGCGGCTGAACTCGCTGTCCGGCGAATAGCTGCTGAACACGCGGGCCAATCGGTCGATCTCCGCGAGCGCGGCCGCCTCCGCCCGGCCGGCGGCCTCAGCCGTCCCGGCCCGGAGGCGCAGTTCGCACGAAGTCCCCAGCACGTTCTCGTGCTGGAACCGGAACACCTCGGGCTCGGGCAGCGCCGCCCCGTAAGCGCACAGTCCGGCCCCGGCGAGGAGCACCCGCGCCACGGCAGCCGCTCGGGAAAATGCGTTCATGAACTTACTTCGCCTCCCCAGGACGTTCACCGCGCTCACCGCGTTCACCTCGCTCGCCGCGGGGGCCGCCTTCGCGGCGTTGCGCCGGAGCGTTTAGCGCCTGTTCCAACTCCGCCTTGGTGACGAAGCCGTCCTTGTTCGCGTCGGCTCGGGCCATGACACCCTTCATGCGTTCCGGCAGTTCCTCCGCGCTCAACTTGCCATCGTTGTTCTTGTCGTTGGCCAGGAGCCGGGCGATGGCCTCGGCATTGCCCTCGGCGCGGGCGCCGCCGGGTCCGCCCTCGCCGAAGTTCGGCCGGAGTTCCTCGGCCGAAAGTTTCCCGTCGCTGTTCTTGTCGAGCGTCTTCAGCGCTGCGGTGGCGGCGGTAATTTCAGCGGCCGAGAGTTCGCCGTTCTTGTCCGTGTCGAGCGCCTGCATGAGCGGACCGCCGCCGCGCATCATCATCCCGCGGCCGACGCCGGGTCCGCCGGGCCCGCCTTCACGCCGCGGGGGACGTTCACCACCGGGCGCCGGCGGCGGGGCGGGAGCCTGCTGAGCAAAGATGCTGACGGTAACGGTCCCCAGAACCGCGAGGACAACGGATTGGACGAGCGATTTCATGTGCTTCAGAAGACCGCGGCAGCGGCCACCGGCTACAGCAAAGTTTGCCACCGGCCGGGACGCACCGTGCTCGCCGCGGTTTCAGCGCTGATGTGGATTCGCCGGCATTCTGTAAAGGTGGGGTAAATCCCGTCCCTCCCGCTTCGACCGCGGCCGCTTCGAGCCGCCGCTAGGGCGATCCGGTGTTTGCACCGGGGACCCGGAAGGTCACCGCGTAGAAGCCCTTCGTCGCCTTCTGTTCGACATAGACGTCGAGGCTGCCGTCCGCGGTGGCCGTGTGGATGTGCCGGTCGATCGTGCCGGTCTGGGTCAGCGAGAAGGGCAATGCCTGCCAGCCGAGATCCGCGAACGTCGGGTTGCCGTAGATCTCGTAGCTGTAGCCGGCGTAGGCGGGAATCGTGAGTTTGAACCGCGCATTGCCGTTGCTCGGTCCATCCACGGGCGTGCCCGCCACGATCAGGCTGCCGCCGCCGGGATAGGTCGGTTCCGTGTAGGTCCGTCCGGCCACGTAATCCCACGTCCCGGTCACCTCCCCGGTGGTCGTGCCCGCGACGGCCGAGAAGTTCAGCAGCATCGCCGATCGCTGGGCCGCATTGGCGACCGTGCTGAACACGTTGTCGTTGGAATTCTGCGTCTCCCAGACCGCCCCGTTGAGATCGAGCGCGGTTTCATTCCAGCCGGTCTGCGTGGTGGTCCGGGTCTTCTCGCCGGGAAACGTGATGCCCCAGTGATAGTGACGGGTGCGTCCTCGGTAGAGTCCGGCCTTGATCGTGCGGAACAGGTAGCGGCCATCCGCGCCGGTGAGATACTGGCCGAACCCGGCGAAGTTCGCGTCGCAGGCCGCATTCCGGGCAGCACCGGTCGAATAGAGATAATCGCCCTCGCGGTCGGCGTGCCACAGTTCCACCAACGCGCCCTTCACGGGATTGCCATTGCCGTCGAGGACGCGGCCGGAAATCCAGGTCACGACGCCGGCGGCGAGGGTGAGGTTGTCGTTGAGCTGGACGAGGTCGTTGTCCTTGTCGAGCGGGATGTTCTTCGCGAGCGGGTAATACGGTCCCTGCGTGACGGTCGGCGAGAGGGTCAGCGCTTCGGCGAGGTAACCCTTGAACGTAAAGCCGGCGGAAGCCACCGCCATCGCGCGCAGCAGGCGCCGGCGGCTCAGCGGGATGTGAAAGCGTTGGGGAATCGAGGCGGGTTTCATGGAGTCGAACGTTGGAGTGACATGGCCAGTCCGGTTTGGACGGCGATCCGAGTGGAGCCGCGGCATGTTAACTCCCGATGTGCCCGGCGCGGGAATTCTGTAAGGAAGCGGTAAACGCCGCTGGAACCGCCCGCCCACCCGTCACCGGCGGACACCGGAGGTGATCGCCAGCACCACGCCGCCCACAATCAGCGCGGCGCCGGCCAGCCGCTGCGCCATGATTCGCGGCCCCGTGGTGTGACGTTCGGCGTTCTTCAGCCAATGGCCGGCGGTCCAGACCAGGGCGATGCTCCACAGTCCGCGGGTCGCATAGACCACATTGACCCCGGCCGCGTCCCGCCACACCGCGATGGTGCCGGTGATGATGATCGCCTGGATTCCCGACAGCACCGCCCCGACCAGGATCCACCGCCACGCCTTCCACGGAGCCCGGAGCGAGCTCATACCGAAATACGGCATCAGCAAAACCGAAATCGCCCCGACCGAAGCGAACACCAGCGCCAGAAAACTCCAGACTCCGAAGCGCGGTCCCCACGCCTGGATCATGGTGTCCGTCAGCGCGAAGCTGAGCGCGCACCCAAGTGCCGTGACGGTGGTGAGACCGGCCCGCCGGCCCGGGCGAAGATCGGTCAGTCCCATGGTGACCACGCCGGCGGTGGCCAGCGCGGCGCTGAACCACTGCGTCGCGGACAATTCCTGCCCGAAAACGAACCAGCCGATCAGCGCCACGAAGATCACCTTCGCACCCAACAGGGGCGTCGCGAGTGACACATCGCCGAGGCGCAGCGAAACCACGTTGAGCAGATGACCGATCGCCCAGGTCAGCGCGGTCAGGACGGGCAGCACCCAGTCGTGCCAAGGCAGTGGCTGCCGTTCGAGCCCGAGCAACGGCAGGAAAATCACGCCGAGGATGACGTTGTTGACCACCGCCAGATGCGCGAGCCCCGCGCCTTCCTGATACGCCCGCTTGTAAACCATCGCCCCCAGCGCAAAGGCGAGGGCGGCGAGCAGCGGCAGCAGCAGATACATGCGACCGCAACAGGGTAGGGTCCGGAGCCGGCCGGCCGCAAACCGGGCGTTTGGTGATTTGGCGAACCGGTGCCATCCTCCCCCGTCGGTTTCATCCGACGAAGTCCTCCATGCCGTTGAACCCGTCCACTGCGGAATCGTCGCCCTGGCGCTCGTGCCTCTACGAGTGCCGCGTGATGCATCAGCGGCTGGCCCCGAAACGCCACCGGTTCGAATACGGGATCTTCATGGCGCTGGTGGACCTCGACGAATTGGACCGGCTCTCTGGTTCCCTGCGGCTGTTCGGCCGCAACCGGTCCCGGCTCTACAATTTCCGCGACGCGGATCACCTCCAGCTCACATCGGCGGACGGCGCCGGCGAGCAGAAGCCCGATCTCAAGACATCAGTCCGGACGTGGCTCGCCAGCCAAGGGGTGGACACCCGGACTGACTGCCGCATCCGGTTGCTCACACTCCCCCGTGTGTTCGGCTACGTGTTCAATCCCGTGAGTTTCTACTTCGTGGAAGACGCCGCCGGAAACCCGCTCTGCGCCGTCGCGGAAGTGGGCAACACGTTTGGCGAACTGAAGCCGTATCTCGTGCCCCTCACCGCCGCCGGCCCGGACCACGACCGCCCAGCGGAGGCACCCGCCCCCTCGTTTCGGCTCGTGGCCCCGAAGCATTTCTACGTTTCTCCGTTCAGCGATCTCGAACTCAGCTTCGACTTCCGGCTCCAGTCGCCCGCGGAACGCCTCGCTCTCGGCGTCAACGACGTGACCGACACCGGTGAAACCGTCCTGATCAGCGCCCTCAGCGGCCAACGCCGGCCATTCAGCGACCGCGAGCTGCTCCGGCTGACGGCGCGGTATCCGCTCGTGACCCTGCACGTCATCACGCTCATTCACTGGCACGCCCTGAAGCTCTGGTGGAAGCGCGTGCCGTGGTTCCGCAAGGCGGACCGCCCCGACCGCCAGGTCGGCGTCTTCCGGCCCCACGCCAGTCTCCGGCCCGCCGCGCCCGTAGCGGTTCCCTCTTTCAAGTCTCCCGCCGCATGAACCTCCCCGCGACCTCTGCCCTCAGCCTGCTCCTCTGCGTCTCCACCTTCGCCACCGACTGGCCCTCGTGGCGAGGCGTCAATCGGGACGGCATCACGCCCGAAACCGACTGGAGCCACACCTGGCCCGCGGACGGCCCTGCCCGCCTGTGGAAAGCCGATGTCGGCACCGGATTCGCCTCGATGGTGGTCGCGGGGGGACGCCTCTTCACCCTGGGCTGGGCCGCGGAACAGGATGTCGTGGTGTGCCTCGATGCCGCCACGGGCCGCACCAACTGGACTTTTGCCTACGCGGAGAAGCTGGCCAACAAGATGTATGAGGGCGGTCCCAACTCCACTCCGCTGGTCGCCGGCGAACGCCTGTTCACCGCCAGCAAGACCGGCAACCTCCACTGCTTCGAGGCCGCCACGGGCAAGCTGCTGTGGAACCACAACCTCCGGCAGGACATCGACGCCAAGCTCTCCGATTGGGGCGTTTCCGGCGCCCCGGTCCTCGCCGATGCGAACACCCTGCTGGTCAACTACGGCCCCCACGGCGTCGCCCTCGACCCAAACACGGGCAAGGTGCTCTGGCAGTCCGGCACCAAGAAAGACATGAGCTTCGCGGCCCCGGTTGTCACGCGCCTGGGCGATTCGCCCGCGGCCCTGTTCATCATGTCCGAGGCCCTGGTGGCCGTGGACCCGAAGACCGGCAAGGCGCTGTGGAAATCCAAGTTCGGCCAGGGCTACCGCACGCACTGCTCAGATCCCGTCGTCAACGGCGACCTTGTGTTCATCAGCTCCGGCGACGACGGCGGCGAACTGCTCCGCGTCAGCGCGAAGTCCGCCGAGCGGGTCTGGAAGAACAAGAACCTCTCCACCTTCACCGGCACCGCGGTGCTGATCGGCGGCCACCTCTACGGCCACGAAACGGCCGGCTACAAAACCGCCAACCAGGAACTCCGCTGCGTGGACTTCGCCACCGGCGAGGTGAAGTGGGGCGAGGGCGGCTTCGGCCAGGGCTCGGTGATCGCGGCTGGCGACCGCCTGATTGTGCTGAGCGAAAAGGGCGAACTGAGCGTCGTCCGCGCCAACCCCGCCAAGTTTGAGCTCCTGGCCCGCACCCAGGCCATCGGCGGCAAGTGCTGGACCGCCCCCGTCCTCGCCAACGGCCGGATCTACGTCCGCAACGCCAAGGGCGAAGTGGCCTGTTTTGATGTCGTCGCGAAGCCAGCAGCCACCACACTGTAAGCACCATGCACTTGCACTGGAGGCTCAGCGAAGATCGAGTGGTGGAGCCATTGCTTGAGGTGGAACCAGACGGCGCCAGTGGTCCATTCTATGTGGTCAAGGATCGTTGCATCACATGTGCGCTTCCGGTCGAGACAGCTGCCGCAAACATTGCCTGGACACCTTGCACCGGTTGTCCTGACCGCTGCCGTATTGAACGACAGCCCGAGTCGGCGACAGAGCTGGAAGCGATGATTGAAGTGGTCCGTGGGTCGTGTGTGGATGCCTATCGTTACCGCGGCACCGACGCTTACGTCTTGGACCGGCTTAACCAGTTGGGCATGGGGTATCTTTGTGATGCCTTGGTTCAATCCAATCCCTCCCTAAGAGATCAAATCAAGTGAACGAACTCGAATCCAATCCCCTCGCCTTCGCGACCTCCGCCGCGCAGGACGCCGCGACCCCGGCCGCCCCGGTGGCCGTCCGTTCCCTGACCGATCGTCTCTGCGAAGGGCTCATTTTCCGCGCCTTCGCCCCCATGACCCGCGGCCGCCTGACGCTCCGCCTGCCCGACGGCTCGGTCCGCGCTTTCGGCACCGGCGACGACGGTCCGGCGGCCGAAATGCAGGTCCACTCCGCCCGCTTCTTCCGCCGCTGCGTGCGCCACGGCGACATCGGCTTCGGCGAGGCGTATCAGGCCGGCGAGTGGGATTCGCCCGACCTGTGCGCGGTGATCGCCTGGTTCTGCGCCAATGTGGATGCGGCGCCCACCCTCAGCGGCTCGCGCAACCGCGGCTGGTTCGCCGCGCTCGGCAGCCTGGCCAACCGCCTCCGCCATGCGCTGAACCGCAATTCCCTCGCCGGCTCCAAGGCAAACATCCACGCCCACTACGACCTCGGGAACGCCTTCTACTCGCTGTGGCTCGACCCCACGATGACCTATTCGGCCGCCCTGTTCGAGTTCCCCGACCAGGACCTCGCCGCGGCGCAGACCGCCAAGTATGACCGGCTGTGCCGCGAGCTGCGCCTGCAACCTACCGATCACGTGCTTGAGATCGGCTCCGGCTGGGGTGGCTTCACCGAACATGCCGTCCGGAACTACGGCTGCCGGGTTACTACGGTCACCATCAGCGAGGAGCAGCGGAAATTCGCCGCGGAACGCTTTGCTCGTGCCGGCCTCGCGGACCGCGCCGAGGTGAAGCTTCAGGATTACCGGCTGCTCACCGGTCGCTTCGACAAGATCGTCAGCATCGAGATGCTGGAAGCCGTGGGCGACCAATACCTCGAAACCTACTTCGGCAAGGTGCAGTCCCTGCTCGCCCCGAACGGCCTGTTCGCGGCGCAATTCATCACCTGCCCGGACAGCCGCTACGCCGAGCTCCGCCGAGGAGTGGACTGGATCCAGAAGCACGTCTTCCCGGGCTCGCTCCTGCTGTCGCTCAACCGCGTCGGCCAGGCCATCCAGCGGACCGGTCCGCTGTCGCTCCACAGCCTGCATGACCTCGGCCTCGACTACGCCCGGACGCTCCGTCTCTGGCGCGAGCGCTTCAACGGCCAGCTCGACGCCGTCCGGGCCCTGGGCTTCGACGACCGCTTCATCCGGACGTGGAACTACTACCTCGCCTACTGCGAGGCCGCGTTCTCCTGGCGCAACATCAGCGTTGTCCAGGCCACCTGGACTGCCCCGAACAACCGCTCGTTGAGGTAGGCCATTGGTCGCGGCTCAAATCCGCTCGAAATACCGCTGCTTCTCCCAGTCTGTGACGGCGTCGCGCCGAATTAATGCCGCGCCTTCTTCCAAACGGGCTAAAAACGATGTTTAGAGCAAACATACTTGCACTAAACTCTTGGTTTTGGATTTTTCACCGCCGTGATCGCTTCCAAAGCGGAACTGTTTGCCATCCTCCGCCAATACAATCCGTGGTGGGCGGGCGGACGATTTCCCGACTTGCCGCCGTGGCGACGGGCGGCGTTTCGGGAAATTTCGGCATGGGCGGAAAACCCGCCGGCTGGCCGGGCCTTGCTGCTGAGCGGCGCCCGGCAGGTGGGCAAGACGACGCTGTATCTTCAGGCCATTGACGAACTGCTGGGGCGCGGAGTCGCGCCAACCAACATTCTTTACGCCACGTTTGACCATCCGCTGCTCAAGCTCATCGGGCTGGATGCGCTGCTGAAGCTGTGGCGGGAGTTCGAACCCGCACGCGAGGGACCCGAGTTTCTGTTCCTCGATGAAATTCAGGTCGCCAAGGACTGGCAGGTTTGGCTCAAGCATCAGGTGGATTTCGAGAAACGCCGCCGCATCGCGGTAACCGGCTCGGCCACCCCACTCGCGACCGAAGGACAGGAGTCGGGTGTGGGCCGGTGGCAGACGATCCGTCTCGCCACGCTGTCGTTCTTCGAATACCTGCAAATCCGCAAACTGCCGACTCCACCGCTGCCGCCAGTGAGTTCGCTCCTGGAACTGTTCGCGTGGGAGCCGGGGCAGTTTGCGCGCTGGGGAGAGGAGGGGCGTCCGTTGGTGGGACTGTTTCACGAATATCTACTGCGGGGCGGATTTCCCCAGAGCGCGCAGGTGGAAAGCATTTCATTGGCCCAGAAGCTTTTGCGGGAGGACATCGTGGACAAGGTGCTGAAGCGCGACATGACGGCGCTGTTCGGCGTCCGTCGTGTCCTGGAGCTGGAGCAGGTCTTTCTCTACCTCTGCCTTCACGATGGCGGCTTGCTGAATCTGCCGGACCTTTGCACCAGCCTGCAGCTCAAGCGTCCGACCGTGGGCAGCTTCATCGAACTGCTGGAGAACACCCATCTCATCCACCGGCTGCTACCATTCGGTTACGGCAAGCAGGTCCTCCGGGCGCGTCCGAAAATCTATCTGGCAGACGCGGCGATCGCACCCGGCGTGCTCTTGAAGGGAAAGGCGCTTCTGGAAGACGCCGATGCGCTGGGGCGGGCGGTGGAAACGGCGTTCTTCAAGCATGTCTTCACGCGCTACTACGCCCGGAGCGTCGGGTTTTCCTACTGGCGCGGAAAGCAGGACCGTGAGGTGGACATGATCGCCGATCTCGACGGCCGGCTGGTTCCTTTCGAAGTGAAGTATCGGTCGCAACAGCACACGGGCCTCGGCGATTTGAAGGGGCTGGTGGCCTTCTGTGCCGACCACCAAGTGGAAAAGGGATACGTCATCACCAGGGAGATGTCCGACTTCGAAGTGATGGACGTGAACCGCGACGGAGCCAACGCGCGCCTGCTCAAGATTCCCGCACCCCTCGCCTGTTATTGGCTCGGAAGGTCGGAACTCGAATCGGCCAACCGCGAGGTGTGAGTCGTTACCCCGATCATCAAATCCGCTCGAAATACCGCTGCTTCTCCCAGTCGGTGACGGCGTCGCTGAAGGCTTGGTGTTCCAGCCGCGCGTGGTGCGCGTAGAACTCGACCACTTCGGCACCGAAGGCCGACTTCGCCAGCGCGGACTGCTCGAATAGATCCGTCGCGTCGCGCAGAGAACTCGGCAGGCGGGCGAGCTTGGGATCGAGGTAGGCGTTGCCCTCGTAGGCAGGGCCGCAGTCGAGGTCCTCGTCGATGCCCGCGAGGCCGGCGGCGAGCATGGCGGCGAAGGCGAGATACGGATTCGCATCCGCGCCGGGCATGCGGTTCTCGGGCCGGTAGCCGTTGCCGTGGCCGACGACGCGGAAGCCGGTCGTGCGGTTGTCCGTGGCCCAGGCCATGCGTGTCGGCGCCCAGGAACCGGGCTGGTAGCGCTTGTAGCTGTTGATCGTCGGGCCGTAGAAGAGGCACAGCTCGGGCGAATACTTCATCAGCCCGCCAAGGAACTGCCGGAACAGCTTCGAGCCGCCATGCGCCTTGGCGTCCCAGAAGGCGTTCTTGCCGCCCTTCCACAGGCTCATGTGGATGTGGCAGGAGTTCCCGGCTTCGGTCGGCGCATACTTCGCCATGAAGGTCACGGCCTTGCCGTGCTGTTCGGCGATCTCCTTCACGCCCTGTTTGAAGAGGACGTGCATGTCGGCCATCGGCAGCGGCTGGTCATAGGTGAAATTGATCTCATGCTGGCCGCGGCTCCACTCGCCCTTGCTGCTCTCGACCGGCACGCGGGCGGCGGTGAGCTGGTTGCGCAGCGCGCGCATGAGCGGTTCGTCGCGCGTGGGTTGCATGAGGTGGTAATCAATCCGGTAATCGCTCGACGGCTGGAGGTTCCGGTAGCCGTCGGTGAAGGCGGCGTGGTAGGTCTGGTTGAAGAGGTAGAACTCCAGCTCGCTCGCGCAGAAGCACGTCATGCCGAGCTTCGCGACGCGGTCCAACTGCCGGCGCAGCACCGACCGCGGCGCCTCGGCCACGAGCGAACCGTCGTGCTTGAGGAAGTCGCAGAGCACCAGCGCCGCGCCCGGTTGCCACGGCAGCAGGCGGATCGTGTCGAGGTCGGGCCGCATCTCGAAATCGCCGAAGCCGGCGTCCCAGTTGGCCACCTTGAACCCGTCGAGCGGGTCCATCTCCATGTTGACGGTGAGCAGGTAGTTGCAGCCGTGCGTGCCGGACTTCACCACGGAATCGAGGAAGAAATCGGCGCGGAACCGCTTGCCTACGAGCCGGCCGAAGGGATCGGGAATGGCGACGAGGACGGTATCGACGGAGCCGGCCTTCACCGCGGCCTGAAGCTGGGCAAGTTTCACGGACGGGACGCTAGGTAAGCAGCCCGAGGTAGAGAAGCCCTAGAAAGGGGCAGTGGACGGGACCGAGAAGCGTTCACACCTCTGCGGCGGCCAATGCAGCCCCGAGCCAGCAGGCATCCGCACCGGTCGCGGCCCGGAAGATGGGAATTCCACGAGGCACCTCGGCCCAGATTCCCCGGCGAATCGTCGGGATCAGGGTGTCCCAGTAAGGCCCTTCGCTCAGTCCCAGCCCACCGCCGATGATCACCGCGGCCGGATCGAGGACGTTCACCAAGAGTCCCACCTGCGACCCCAAGGCCGTGGCGGCGGTGCGGACCACGTCAATCGCCCGCCCGTCACCCGCCCGCGCGGCGGCGATGACGTCGTGCCCACGGGTGGCGCTGCCGCCGGCCGCGTTGAAGCGCCCAACCAAGGCCGGTCCCGACGCGATCTCCTCCAGCGTGCGCCGGTCCGGATGACGGCAGGCGGGGCATTCGTTATCCAACGGGCTGCTGGCCATCGTGCCGGTGACACCGTGCGCCCCGAGGAACGGCCGGCCACCGGTCATCAGGCAGCAACTGATGCCCGTGCCCACGGTGACGTAGAGAAACGGGTCCATTCCCTGCCCTGCCCCGAGGCGGGCTTCCGCCAGCGCCGCCGCCCGCACGTCGGCCTCGAACCTGACCGGAGCGATCCGGGCCAATTCCTCCTGCACCGGCAGATCCAGCCAGCGAATGCAATTGTCACTGGCCAACCGACCCTTGCGGTCCACGAGTTCGCAGATGCCGACGCCGATGGCCGCAACCGTCTGGCCGGCGGCCATCGCGGTGTCGGCCAGTTCGCGGGCGAGCCGAACAACCTCATCCAGCACCGCCCGACCGCCCCTTTCGGCGTGGGTGGGCACGACGCGGGCCGCGGAACGGATGCCGTCCGGCAAGGAGACTGTGCCCGCGGCAATCTTGGTGCCGCCGACATCAATGCCGATCACCGTGGCCGGACCCTTCATGGTTCCGTTGCAGTTCGGGCCAGCCCGGCAGCGGCCGCGGGATCAAGAAACAGGGTCACGTCCGGATGCCGCTGCAACAGCGAGGCCGGGCAGGCGGGCGATCTCGCCCCTTCGACCATCGCCTTCACGGCGGCGGTCTTGTGCGCGCCATAGGCCAGCACGAGCACCCGGCGGGCGGCCAATATGGTCTTCATGCCCACGGTCACGCCTTTGGCCGGTGCATAGTCACCGCCGAACCATTTCCGGTTCGCCTCAATGGAGATGGTCTCAAGCTCCAGCACCCGGGCCGACGAATCCTCCGCGCTTCCCGGTTCGTTGAAACCCAAGTGCCCGTTCTGCCCCAACCCCAGCACGATCACATCGAGCCCGCCCTCGGCTTCGATGCGCCGCTCGTGGGCGATGACGCTGGCGAGGGCCTCCGCTTCGAGCGAACTCACGTTGAAATAACGGTCCGGCGGCACGCCCCACGGCTCGACCGCGGTGCGACGAATCAGGTTGGCGCAGTTGCGGGGCTCCTCCCGCGGGACGCCGACGTATTCGTCGAGGGCGAAAATCTGAAGGTGCGCGAGCGGAAGTCGCCGTTCCCCGACCCGCCGATACAGCTCCAGCGGCGTGTTGCCCGCCGCGAGCATGACATTGCGGACGCCGGGCTGGGTCAGCCAGTCGCCGAGCAGAACGGCCGCCGCCGCGTTGGCGGAGTCGGCCTCCGGATGGAGCAGCGTCTTCATCGGGAGCAGGAAAACAAACCGTGGGCGGCTTCCACCGAAAACCGTTCGGGTTGCAGGGCAACCCGCCCACAATTCAAACCGGTGCCGCCGGAAATGAGGACGCGTTTCATGGCCGGCCTACTTAGCCACCGCGTCGCCCACGCCATGAGCCAGCGCCTTGAGGTAGGCCGCATTGCAGCCGCAGCAGCCGCCCGCGTAGGCAATGCCCTCGGCCTGCGCCGACCGGCCGAACTCGGCGAACTCCGTTCGGGCGATCTGGATCGTCTCCAGAGCATCGGGGAAGGCCGGCAGGCGGGTGAAAGAATGGCATTCCTCGGTGGTGTGGAAGGCCGCCGGCTGCGCCGCGATGGGAACGGAACTCGCCGCCCGCATTTCGCGGAGCAGTTGTCGCATCCGGCGCGGGTCCTGTTCGCAGTTCGCGCCGACCGCGATCGCGCCGAGGTCCGCCATCACCCGTGCGCACTCCGCCGGCGTGTGCCCGTCGGTGCAGCGGGCGATCAGCGGGCGAAAACTCATCGTGGCGATGGCCGGCAGGCCCGCCCGGGCGGCGGCCTCGAGGGCCACCTTCATCTCCGCAAGGTGGAAGAACGTCTCCAGGATCAGGAAATCCACCCCGGCATCCTTGAGCAGGCGGATCTGCTCGGCGATGTGGTCGGCGGCCTTGCCCAGCGAGTCCATGCCCTCGCGCTCGATGAGCTGGGTGCGCGAGACGCTGCCGGCCACCAGCGCACGGTCGCCGGCGACTTCCTTGGCGAGCTTCACGGCGGCGGCGTTGATGCGTTCGGTGTCGGCCCCGTAGCCGGCGCGGTTCAGCTTCTCGCGCGTGCCGAAAAACGTGAGCGCCTGCAGGACCTGCGAACCGGCGTGGAGAAACTCCCGGTGCAGCTCCCGCAGGGCGTCCGGGTTCTCGATGGCGATCTCGGGCGTGAACTGCCCGCTGCCGCGGCCGGTGCCGACCTTTTCGCGGCCGGAGCCGCTGTCCACGTAGCCGCGGCGTTCGAGTTCGATGAGGTAGCCGCCGTCGCCGAGGACGACGCCGGATTTGAGAAGTTCAACGATGGATTTCACGGAGGAGTCCCGGCAGGGAACCGATGACGGGTTGTGTCTGCAACACAAATGTCCATCCTGTCGCAAATGCAGGTGCAAGCAGCATTGGAAACGGGACTGGCCACCATGCGGCCGGGCGAAGCCGATGTCGCCCGCCGGCTGCTGCGCGACCCCGGTCGGGTGGCCGCGGGCAGCCTGCGCGAGGTCGCGGCGTGGTGCGCCACCAGCGACGCCACGGTGGTGCGGGCCTGCCGCGCCGCCGGCTTCGACGGGTTTCAGGACCTGAAATACCACGTCCTGCGCGAACTGACCGCGCGGGGAACGGCCGCGTTGCCGGCCACCGCGCCGGAAGGCCCGGACTACGCGGATGACATCGCCGCCGGCCGAGCGGCCAGCGCCACCGCCCTGCCGCGGGCCGTGAAGCTGTTGAGGAAGGCCCGCCGTCTCGCGATCGCCGGGGTGGGCGCCTCCCACGGCGTGGGCCTGATCCTCACCGATGTCCTCGGCGCGCTGGGCCGTCCCGCCCTGCCCCTCGCGGATGAGCAGGCCCTCGGATTCGCCCTGACTCCGCCGGTGGACGGCCTGGTGCTGCTCGCGATCTCGCACTCGGGAGAGACGCGGTTCCCGCTGGTCGCCGTCCGGGCCGCCCGGGCCGCCGGCGTGCCCACACTGGCGCTGAGCAACGAACCCGCCAGCGAACTGGCCCGCACCGCCGACGTGTATCTGCCCACCCGGACGGTCGAACGCCCGGAGGGAAGCTTCTCCATCAGCCCGCGCATTGCGCAACTGGCCGTGCTGGACCGACTGGTGGCCGCACTGAAATCCGGTTCCGGTGGGCGGGCTCGCCGCAGGCGTTAAGCCGGGCTCTTCGCCGCCGGGCTTTCCCAGGCCAGTCCCACTGCCGCGAGCAGTGCCACCGCGATGCCCAGCCATTCCCGCTGGCCGACGGTTTCACCGAGCAGCAGCAGCAAGGGCAGGCTCACGAGCGGGAACAGGTTGCTCAGCGGCGAAATGACCGCCGCCTTGCCGCCGCGGGCAAAGGCGGCCAGCACCGCAAAATTGCCGAGGGCGAGGAAGAAACCGAGCCCGACCACCAGCGCCCACGTCCGGCCGGTGACCACGGCGGGCCAGGGTTCAGACAGGCCATACCATAAGGCGACGGGCACAAACGCGCCCAGATACCAGACCGCGGCGACCTCGCCATCGAGATGGTTGGTCGCCAGTTTCTGCAAAAAGCCCGACAGCCCGAACAGCACAATGGGGACAAGGGCGTAGGTGAGCGCCGGTGACAGCAGACCGCCGTCGGGCGGCACATTGAACAGCCAAATCGCGACGAGCGAGGCCGCCACCCCGGCAACTTGGAGGCGATTCAGGCGTTCGCGCAGCAACACGAGGCTGAGGCCCACCGTGACGAGCGGGGCCAACGCCGCGAGGGTCACCACCGTGGCCGCCTTACCGCCGCGATTCAGGGCCGCGTAATAGGCCACGTTTCCCAGACAGGTCACCACGCCGCCGGCCAGCGCCTGGATTGTTCCCCGGACTGACGCCCGGCGAAGCTGCGCGGCCCGCCGCCACAGCAGCGGCAGCAAGAGCGGAATCAGGCCGAGCGTGGACAGTGCCTGGCTCAGGCCGGGACTCAGCGCTTCGCCCAAGCCCCGGGACAACACCGCCCACAGGCCCCACGAAACGACTGCGACCAAGGTCCAGGCCAGCCAGGGAGACATGGCCAAAGGCTTCCGCGAACACCGCGGTTCTGGCGAACGAAAACTGGCCGGGCGCGGGGCCCACCGCTTCACTGCGGTTCATGAGCAGGGGCTTGGACCGCTGCGGGAGAGTTCCCAATGTGCTGCCGGCATCTTGCCGGCAGGCCCCGTGAAACGGCGCGGACTGCCTTAGTTGAACGGGCGATGCGGGCTTCAGCTCTGGCCGCAGGCCACCGGGCCCGAGGTGGGCTTGCGCCCAGAGCCTCCGGCCCGATCCGACAGCCGGATTCACGGTTGAAGCCCTCCTGTGCCTCCGTTGCCGGCAGGATGCCGGCAGCACTTTGGCCCGGCCTGAACAATCCCTGTCGGATTTCGCGGGCGGCGGGTGTTCTCTGCCGAAAAGACGATGCCCGCCGAAGCCGACCACGAATTGCTCCGCCGCTACGCCCACCAGGGTGACGAACAGGCCTTTGCCCAACTGGTGCACCGGCACGTCAACCTGGTGTGGGCGGCGGCCCGCCGCGTGACCGGCAATTCCGAACTGGCCCGGGACGTGGCCCAGATGGTGTTCACCGACCTCGCCCGCAAGGCCTGCTCACTGCCGCCGGCAACGGTGGTGGCCGGCTGGCTGCATTGCGCGGCCTGTCATGCCGCTGCCAAACAGGTCCGCGGCGAGGTCCGCCGGGCGCGCCGGGAACAGGAGGCCATGATCACCCAGACCACCGATGCCGATGACACCGCCGATGCCCGCGCGGCCGGAGAACTTCAGCCGCTGCTGGACGCGGCCTTGGCGGAACTGCCCGCGGCCGACCGTGACGCCGTGGTGCTGCGGTTTCTCGCCGGACGCAGCCTGGCCCAGGTCGGCGAAGCGCTGGGCACCGGCGAGGATGCCGCGCAAAAGCGCGTGAGCCGGGCGCTGGAGAAGCTGCGGGAATCCTTCCGCCGCCGCGGCCTCAACGTCGGTGGCGGCGTGGTGGTCGCCGCCCTGAGTGCCGCCGGAGCTCAGGCAGCACCCGTCGGTTTGGCGGTCAGCCTTTCGGCGGCTGCCCTCGCCGCAGTCGGAACCGCCGGTGGCGCCACCCCTTTCCTTTTGCTCATGAAATCCAAACTCACTCTCGGCCTCGCGGGCATCACCGCGTTGGCCGTGCTCGGCTGGCAACAGCACCAGGTCAACCAACTCGCCCAAGAAAACGAAGCCCTGCGCGCACAACTGACGGGTAGCAAAACATCTCCAGTGGCCACTGTGACCAGCCCGGCCGAAACCGAAGCCCAGGCCAAGTTGCGTGAACAACAGGACGAACTGCTCCGATTGCGCGGCGAGGTGGCCCAGCTACGCCGGACAAACCGTCCAGCGATTTCAGCCTCCCGGACCGTGCCTGAACCCGCGTCGGGAGACATTGATGCCAAAGCGACCGAGATGCTTTTAGCCGAGGCAGCTTCTACCAAAATCATCAAAACGATGAAGAATCTGGGATTGGCGGCGCGCATCTTCTCAACCGACCACCAAGACCTGCTGCCCACCAAGTTAGATGAAATTAAGAGCGAAGTAGACGGCCTAGCAGCCGCTGATGGCATCTGGCCGGAAGGCGTGCCGCTGGAACTATTCGACTTCTTCCCTCATGAACGGCTCGTCAGCACAAGAGAACCTCAGCTGATCTTGTTCCATGAGAGGTCAGCTCGGCGCCTGCCTAATGGCACTTGGGAACGCATCTATTGCCTCATTGACGGATCTGTGTTGCGGATCAACCGGGCCGACGGGGACTTCAGCGAGTTCGAATTGGCCAGAACTGCAACCCGGGCGAATGCGCCCAAGCCCCAATGATCCCATCTACGGGAAAACTCCACGCCAGCGCGGTTCCGAGCCGTGGGCGGCTTGCCCTGCAAGCCGAGCGGGTTGCGGGGCAACCTGCCCACGATTCCACCCACCTTTATTGAGTCTCGTGCAATACGGTGACGCTCAGTCACGCCGCTTCGTCAGCCGCGGAGCAGCGGCAGAGAGTAGCCCACAGCGGGAGCTGTGGGTGTCGGGCGAGGAAAGAAACAGCCCCGACTGGGGCGGCAGAAAGCGCGGCTCTGTCGCTCCTCCGGAGCTGCACGATTGGGTTCCCTTACCCCCGGGCTCACGCCCGGGGCTACTCTCTGCCACGCCTCCGGCGCTGAAACAGGGGAGCCGGCGCCACATCACCCAATTGCACGAGTCTCAATACTTCCACTTGGTGTGATTCCAGCCCGGCCGGACCGCGGCGTCACGGCGGCGGTTCGGCCGGACGCATGCGGTCGCCGTCCCGCCGCCAGCGCTGCAACGGCGACGCGTCCCCATCCTTCATCGCCTTGTAGTGTTCCGGTGCGTCGCGTTTCTGGAGGGTGACTTCGCCCACTCCGTCCGCATCACAAGCAAAGATCTTGGCGTAGCCCTTGTAGATCCGCGCTCGTCCCAGCGTGCGGGTCAGGCCGGGCTGGACCGCCGGGGGCATCCCCTCGCCGCGACGCTGCAGGACCAGAAAACTGAACGGCAGGCTGCGCAGGTCCACGCCCAACCGGTCGGCGAATTCGCCCCACGCGGGATCGGTGAAGATCTCCCACGGCGGACGGCCGAAGAAGTGGCACCAGTCGGCGGACCGCTCCGGCGCCAGCAATCCGCACGCTTGGCAATGGGTGCACGGCGCGATGAGATCGTATTCGCCGCGGAGCGCCTCGCGCACATCAATCAACGCCCGGCTGTCGGCATGGGTGCCCGGCTCGACCCAAAGCACTGCGGCGGCACGGCGGGCCAGGCGAACCAGTTTCGCGCGGTCGCGTTCAGCCATTTCGCTCAGCACATGGCTGATCACCAGCGTGCCCAGCGGACCGTCCCCTTCGAGTTCTGCCGCACTGAGAACCGAACCGGGCAGTTCCGGAAACAGCTCCCGCGCACGACCCAAGGCGAAGGATTCCGCGATCCCCGAGCGGTCGTGCAACCGCAGGCATGTGAAGTGACCGGCGCCAAACGCGGCCAGCACCCGCCGTCCCGCCACCCCGCTGCCGCAGCCGAAGTCCACCAGCGGGCCCGCGGGCGGTTTCCAGCCGGCGGCCGCCAGTTCGCCGAGAACGGCATCCCACTTCCAGCCGATGCGTTCGCCCAAGGTCAGGTCGTAGGCCTGCAAATCGGCCGGCGAGGTCCAATACGCCCGCCGCTGCGGTCCGCCTTCGAGGAAGATTTCCCGCAACCGGGTCACCGCCGCCCAGTCAAGCGAGGAGAGGTTCATGCAGGCGGAGGGCACCTTTTGACCCCATCCAGACGCGGATCTCCTGGCCGCATGCTTTCGACAGTTCGCACATCCCGCAAGATACGGCGGAATACATGGATGCTGGCAAGGAGCCCCATGCTCCACGCCACCCAAGCGGCCATCGTCAATCCGGGACGGAACTTGCCAAGATTAGCCGGCGTCAGATTTAACCGAAATTCGTCGCCTCGCTTGCGGAGAGACTCGTCACCAACTAGCAGTGCAGCGACATTCTTCAGCCGAAGAATTAGCGTACAATTCCCTTCGCCGTGTAGCTTCTGAACGCGTTCCGCATTTGGCGGCAGCAGGACGGATAGCGACTGGACCGCGACAGCATAGGCCACAAGCACCTTCAGAGCTTTCAATCTGAACGGACTTGCGCCGAACGTTTTCAGCGAGGCCGGCAGCGCAAATACAAGAATCAAATGCACTGGAGGCAGAGTGAAGCGATTTCCCCAGGACACTGCACCATCCCAATGGACATACAGGGAATAAAATGTCACCAGGCCCAACATCGCAACTGCTCCCGCAATGACGAACGCCCGAGTGGGTCTTGGCAAGACACGCCAACCAATCACACATGACACTAGCAAAAGCACCAGAAGCGGATCGTAGATGAACACCGACCGATGTGACGACAGAAGGGGCCCCCAGAAGCCCTCTACAAAATCTCCAGAAAACGGGAATTCTGGAGGCAGGTTTGGGTCGGCGGCTCTGGCTTCACGTCCATATTCATGGATGTAGGTGCCCACCCAGGTGCCGAATCGGTGAAAGTGATAGATGCGATCTACCACCATTGAAAGCGTCATACAAACTGACGCAAGGACTGCAGGAAGCATGACATTCCGCTCTCGCCATAACGGTGCGTTAATTTTGGTGTATGAGCATTTCAGCCAAACTACCGCCATCCAGACAGTTCCGTGCTCGATGACGCTCGGAAGGCGGACCTGCATGGAAAACCCAAGCACCAAAGCTGCGCCTAACAAGGCTGATACATGCCCATTCCGTGACCATGCCATCAACAACACTGCGTCTGCCAGGAGCAGGAAATCCTGCAGACTGTTCTCCATGTGAATCTGACAGTAATGAAGAAATGTCGTCCCAAGCAGAAGGCTCAAGGCTCCAATCACCTGTTCCCGAAGGCCATAGCCACATAGACCTAGAAGTATAAATGCCAATACGACCGATGTGGCGTTGATCGGAGCAAATGTAAGGGTAGCAACGATTCCTGATTGAAATCGTCTTTTGTCGTCGGGGTTTGCGGCAAAGCGCTCCGCTAGAGACGAAACGATATCCGCCGGCAGCATTACCAAACTCTGGCCTACTCCATACCAAGCATGAATCACTCCATCTCGATTCCTGATTCCGAAACCAGGATATTCACCGAGTCTCACCGGGGGGGCATCTGTCCAAAGTGATCTAGTAACTTGCAGACGCCGAGCGGTATCGATGTTTCCCACCCCAGGGACCTGAACCAGCAAACAAGTCAGCAGCGCTCCCCACCAAAGCATGAGCACGATGGTTCTTGGCCGACTAAGTTTTACTGAATCTGTCACACGTTGAACTTGAACAGCAGCACGTCGCCGTCGGCCACGACGTATTCCTTGCCTTCCATGCGGTAGAGGCCCTTCTCGCGGGCGACCGCCACCGAGCCGCAGTCCACCAGGTCCTTGTAGGCCACCGTCTCGGCCTTGATGAAGCCGCGCTCGAAGTCGCTGTGGATCACGCCCGCCGCCTTGGGCGCGGTGTCGCCGGCGTGGATCGTCCAGGCGCGGACCTCCTTTTCACCCGCAGTGAAGTAGGTGCGCAGGCCCAGCAGGTGATACGTGGCCCGGATGAGCGCGCCGACGCCGGATTCCTTCACGCCGAGTTCGGCGAGGAAGGCCTTCGCCTCGTCCTCGGAAAGGTCCACGAGGTCGCTTTCGATCTGCGCGGAGATCACCACGGCCTCGCAGGCCAGATGGTGCTGCACGTAGTCGCGGACCTTGAGCACGTAGGGATTGGTGTCCGCCGTGGCCAGGTCGCCCTCCTTCACATTGCAGGCGAAGATGGTGGGCTTGTCGGTCATCAGCCAGAAGGTCCGCGAGATGGCCTTGTCCTCGGCGGTGAGTTCCAGGGTGATCGCGGGCTTGCCCTCGTTAAGATGGGGCTGGAGCTTTTGCAGCACGGCCTGTTCGGCGAGCGCCGCCTTGTCGCCGCGCTTGGCGTCCTTCGCGACCTTTTCCAGGCGCTTGTTCACGGCTTCGAGGTCCGCGAGGACGAGTTCGGTGGTGATGGTCTCGATGTCGCGGACCGGGTCCACGCTGCCGGCGACGTGATGGATGTCGGCATCCTCGAAGCACCGCACGACCTGCACGATGGCGTCCACCTCGCGGATGTGGCTGAGGAACTTGTTGCCGAGGCCCTCGCCGGCGCTGGCGCCCTTCACGAGGCCGGCGATGTCCACGAACTCGATGGCGGCGGGGATCACGACGTTGGTCTTGGCGATCTTCTGGAGCACGTAAAGGCGCTCATCCGGCACGGTGACCACGCCCACGTTGGGATCAATGGTGCAGAACGGGTAGTTCGCCGCCTGCGCCTTGCGGGTGCGGGTCACGGCGTTGAAGAGGGTGGACTTGCCGACGTTCGGCAGTCCCACGATGCCAGCCTTGAGCATATTGAGGCGCGGAGCATGGCGAGGGCCGGGCCACTGACAAGGGGGAACGCCGGCGCTTGTGCCGCCGCGTCGCCGGAGTAGCCTTCGTCCATGAAGCCCGCCGTCCGCGCCGCCGCCTGCCTGCTGGCCCTGCTCCTGATCGCCGGCTGCGAGCGGAAGCCGGCCGCCCAGAAGGCCGATTCCGGCAACAGCCCGGTGACGGCCCCGCTCGATTACCTGGCGGCGCAGGGCAAGGCGAAGAAGTTCGCCGAAAAGACCATCTCGGCCGCGGAGCTCACTTCGGCGATCCAGAAGTTCAACGCGATGGAGGACCGTTTCCCGGCCGACCTGAACGAACTGGTCCGGGAACATTACCTGCAGGGACCGCCCGCCGCCCCCGCCGGGATGCGCTGGGACTACAATCCGCAGACCGGGACTGTGCGCTTGGTGGCCGCGCCCACCACGGCCCCGGCCGGCTCCGGAACGGCCGCGAAGTAGAGCTCCGGCCAAAGTATCCGTCCGTAACGATCCCGCCCCAAACACGCGCCGCTGACCGTCACGTCATCTGACCGCACGATGCCGGCAGCACATTGGCCAGCACTTCACCTGCTTCAGGCCCCGTGAACGCCGCGCTGAGCGGGCGCATCCGAGCACTGCCCCGGCAGTGGGGTCGGCGCCCGCACCGGTCAAACTGCGGGCGGGGGCGCCGGCAGGACCGGGACAGCCGGGGCGGCGGTCCCACTTCGGGCGCGGCGTCCCGAGGCACCGGTTTTGATTTCATCTGTAAACAATTGCTTGCCCAACTGAGGACAATGCGGCATACCCCTGCGCGATCCCGCTCACCTTCACGCCTGACACTCCGTGAAAGACCACTCGCATCCCCATCCCGTCACCGCGGACTGCCGCTGTGACTCACCGGCGACGGCCGCGGAATCTGCAACCTCCCTCCATGCTCCCATGAAACGGTTCCTCTGGCCCGCTTGCCTGGCCGCCTTTGTCCTGATGTCGGACGCGGCCGTCCTGCCCGAACTGCTGTCCCGGCGCGGCACCGGCCTTCCCACACGCCGGGCCGCCAACGGGATGTCGGCCGACGCAATCTTCAGCGGCGACGGACGGTGGATCGTGTTCAGCAGCGACGCGGCCGATCTGTCCGCCGACGACGCCAACGGGCCGCGAACCGACATCTTCCGGCAGGACCTGGCCACCGGCAAAACGGAACGCGTCAGCGTGGCCGGCGCCAACGGCCTGCCGCCGGGACTGATGTCCTTTGCCGCCAGCATTTCCGATGATGGCCAGCGCGTGGTGTTCCTCACCGACAGGCTGGTTGGGGACCCTTCGGAAAATGCGTATGTGCGGCATCTGCCGGCGGGCGGCGGGGCTGCCCCGCGGACCGAACTCATTTCCGGACGGGCAGACGGATCAGGCCCGGGGAACGGCGCCACCATTGGTGCGCAGATATCCGGCGACGGAAAGCATGTGCTCTTCGAGTCACTGGCGTCGGACCTGGTCGCCGAGGCGGATGCCAACGGGAACCGGGACATCTTCCTGCGCGATCTGGATGCCGGCACCACCATCCGCCTGAGCAGCCGTGCGGCGGACGGGCAGGCCGGCAACGACGTGTCCCGCGACGCCGTGATGAGCCGCGACGCCGCGGTGGTGGCGTTTCGCAGCGATGCCACCGACCTGGTGGCGCCGGTGACCGGCAATGCCACGGACCTTTACCTGTGGACGCGCAGCACGCCGGGACTCCGGCGGATCGTGGTTCCGGGAACGCCGCTGAGCCCTTCGCAGCTTCCCGTGCGGGTGATGAACCCGGTTTTGAGTCCGGACGGCCGCTACCTGGCTTTCCGCACGGCCTCCAGTTCCGGGGACCTGAACGCCATCTGGTGGTTCGACCTGGTGGCCGGCACCAACGCGGTCGCCTCGACCGGCTTGACCGTGGGAAGTGCCATCGGGACGGACGATGCCCGCGGTCCGGTCATGGCGGCGAACGGCCGGACCATCGCCTTTGAAGCGCTGGTCGGCGCCGAATCCGTGCCCAAGGTCCACCTGTGGAAGGCCGATTCCGGCGTGCACACGCTCGAATCGCTGCGGCTGACCGTTCCGCCAACCGGCGGCGAACCGGCGCACTCGGAATCGCCCGTGCTCAGCCCAGACGGCCAAAAGGTGGCGTTCCTCTCCCGGTCGGCGATCCCCGGAACGGACGTGACCGAAGACGGTGACCATCGGCTGGTGGTCTGGACGCTGGCGACCGGACAGGCCTGGATGGCGCCCGTCGGCCCCGATGACTTTGCGTATGATCTGCCGTTCCCGGAATTCAGCCCGGATGGCAGCCGGCTGCTGTTCCAGACGGAAATGGTCATCGGCACGGAAACGGACGAGAACGAGATGTTCGACGTCTTCCTCGCCGACCTCGCCACGGGGGCGACAACCCTGGTTTCCGCGGCGAACAGCTCGGTGGCAACCGCCACGCCCAACGGCGCCAGCACGATTCCCGCCCGGGCGATCTCCGCGGACCGGCGCCATGTGGTGTTCGCCTCCTTCGGAGACGACCTCGTGGCCGGCGATACCAACGGCCTGCGGGATGTTTTCCGGCTGGACCGCCAGACCGGCGAAGTCAGGACGGTCAGCATGGGTTTGGGCGGAGCGGTCGCCAACGGCCAGAACACACCCCTCCAGATTTCGGCCGACGGCCGGTTCGTGCTCTTTTCGAGCAATGCCAAAAACCTGGCCACCAACGATGTGAACGGATTCGAGGATCTCTACGTGGCCGACATGGAGACGCGGACCTCGTTGCTGGTGAGCGCCAAGAATGGCGATGGCACCAGCAGCACTCTGGCAGGAGCCTCCACCGGCATCATGTCGGCGGACGGAACCCGGGTCCTGTTCGTCTCGAACGCCGGCGATCTGGTCCCGTCCGTGCCGACGGGGCCCAAATTGTTCCTGCGTGACTTGGCGCTGGGGCAGACCCGGCTTGTCAGCCGCAATCAGCTCGGGGCAGGCATCTCGGTGGAAGGCCGGGTGCTGCAGGTGGGCTTCTCCGAGGATGGCACCCTCGCCGGCTTCGTCGCCGGCATCGGATCCACGCGCGATGTCTATCTGTATGATGTCGCCGCCGACTCGCTGCGCCGGCTGACAACCAGCCAGGCGGTCGTGGACTTTGCCCTGGCTCCGAACGCCCAGCGAGTGGCCTATGTCAGCGCGGTCGCCGGTTCTCCCAGAACGGTGCGCGTGCTCGAACTGCCCTCCGGGAACGTGACCACGCAGCTGACCCTGGCGAGCCCCGGAGCATTGGACTCCCTCCGCTTCACCCGCAACGGGCAGTATCTGGTGTTTGGCTCCGCCGAAGCGTTTCCGGCCGAACTCACCGGCCTTCAGGACACCAACAGCGTCAGCGACATCTTCCGGCTGGACGTGCAGACCGGCACCCTGCGGCTGTGCAGCGTCGGCCACGAAGGACAGTTGGGAAATGGCGGTGCCAATCAGCCGCAGGCCAGTGCCGACGGCCAGCGCATCCTCTTTCGCAGCGTCGCCTCAAATCTGACTCCCGGTGACGCCAACCAGTTCGCGGACGTCTTCCTCTGGGAGGCCGGCACCGGCCGTTCGCGCCTGCTCTCGGCCAACCCCGCCACCGGGTTCCCGGCCAATCACCTCTCCACCACACCCGTCCTCAGCGCCGATGGCCAACTCGCGCTCTTTGCCTCGGCGGCCTCCGACCTTGTTGCCGGCGACGTCAATGGCACCACCGACGTGTTTGCCTTGTCGCTGGAACCCACAACCGGAGGCGATTCCGACACCGACGGGCTACCCGACGACTGGGAGCGCACTGTGTTCGGAGACCTGGCGCAGGGTGCTGCCGGGGACTTTGACAACGATGGACGCTCCAATCTCGACGAGTTCATCGCCGACACGAATCCGGTCAGCGCCGCGTCGTTCTTCGCCGTCACCGTGTCGGAACCGACCGCCAACGGAGTCGTGCTCCGGTGGCTGAGCCGCACCGGCGTGAACTACGTCATCGAGACGGCGGCCACACCGGAGTCCGGTGCGTTCACTGCGGTCGGCGCACCGATCGTCGGCGACGGTTTGGAGAAATCCGTGACGCTGCCGGCCGGCGAAACGGCCGGCTTCATCCGCGTGAAGGCTCAGAGGTAGTTCCGCAGGGCGGCGACCAGGAAGTAGGCGCCCCCCAGGCCGACCACGACAGATCCCCAACGCAAAGCGGGCGCGGAGAACCGTTCGCCCAGTTCCGCCCGGCCGGCCCGGAGCATTGACCAGAAGGGCAGCCCCACGGCCAGGTGGCCCAGTTCCACGCCGAGGCAGAACGCCACAATTGCCAGCGCCAGCGGGGCGCCGCCCGCGCCGCCGATGGCCTCGTTCAGGCCGCCGGCGAAACCCAGTCCGTGCACAAGCCCGAAGGCGAAGGCAACCGCCAGCCGGGCGCGACCCTGGGCGGCCTGGGGCGCGACCGCATTCTGCACCGCCACGAACACGATGCTGCCGGCGATCACCGGCTCGACAAACCAGGGCGGCAGCCGCACCCAGTTCAGCGCCGACAGCGTCACCGTGATCGAGTGCGCCAGCGTGAAGATCCCGATGAGCTTGAAGAAGTCCGTCAGCTTCACTGCCGCCAGCGCCAACGCCGCGAGGAACAGCAGGTGGTCCCAGCCGGTCCAGATGTGATGCACGCCCAGTTTCACGTAGTCGCCGAACGGCGTCGTGCGGGAACCGTCGGAAAACCCGTCCGGCGGCGTGGTGCGCACGGGCGCAGGGGTGTCCCGCGGCGCATCAACAGCGGCGGCGGCCACCAGCGGAGCGGCCCCGGGCAGTTCCAGCGAAAACGGCAAGTCGGCCCGAACCAGCCCGGCGGCCAGTTCCCGCCGGTCCGCGCCTTTCACCAGCAGCGCATAGGTGACGTCCCAAGGAATGCCGGGGGCGTAGTTCTGTCCCTTCAGCGTGGCGTGACCAAACGTGATCTCGCGGGGCGGCGTTCCGGGGAATGGAAATTCCAGATCGAAGGCCGCATGAGCCTGATCGAGATACAGGGCGCTGTCTGGCGAACCGGCGTCGCCGCCGTCCGTGACCAATTGCGAATCCAGCACCTCGCCCGGCAGCGGCTGGCCGTCGGCCTGCACGTTCAGCGATTTGAGCACGTAGGCGCCATGTTTCTCGAGCGCGGCGGTGATGACATCCAGTGCGGGCACGCGGTTGGTGTCGAGACCCTGCACCACCGCAAGCTCCCGCAGGGTGGCACTCACGCGCATCACGAGCCGGTTGGTCTCGACCAACACCTGCCATGAATTCTGGAGGAACGGGTGCGCGGCTGTCCGGAGGGTTCCCGCTCCGAGGCAGGCGCACAGCAACAACAATCGCAGGACTCGGCGCACGGCGACCAATCTGCCCGCTCCCGACCCGGCTGGAAAGGCGGACCGCTCCGCCCGGTCAGCTGAGGGCGCAGCTGGACACGGCCGCCGAGGTGGCACCGGCGCCCCGCCGGTGTGGGTTCACCGGGCGCCCTCGCCCGGTGCACGGCAGGCGAGGGTGCCTGCCGGACAGGTGACCGCCGAGGCGGCTGTCCCACGGTGGGGCAGTGTCCAGATGCGCTCGTCAGCTGAGCAGTTCCTGGATCTCGTCCCAGCTCAGCTTCTCGGTAAACGCCTCCTCACCCGTCAGCGTGGCCTCGATCAGTTCACGCTTCTTGCGCTGCAAGGTCAGGATCTTCTCCTCCACCGTGCCGCGCGTGATGAGCTTGTAGCTCGTCACCACCCGGGTCTGGCCGATGCGGTGGGCGCGGTCGGTGGCCTGATCTTCGACCGCAGGATTCCACCAAGGGTCAAAGTGGATGACAGTATCCGCGCCCGTGAGGTTCAGGCCCACGCCGCCGGCTTTGAGTGAAATCAGGAACACCGGGATGGACTCGTCCGACTGGAACTTCTGCACCACTTCGCCGCGGTTGTTCGTCGAGCCGTCGAGGTAGCAGTGCGTGAGCTCGCGCGCCTCCAGCTCCTCGCGGAGCAGCGCCAGCATCGAGGTGAACTGGCTGAACACGAGCACGCGGTGCCCGCCGTCCACGATCTCGTCGAGCAGCTCGCCGAAGAGCTGGACTTTGCCGGACGCCTTGTCGGACTTCGTCGGTTTCCCACCGGTCTCGTCTGACCTCTCCAGCAGCCGCAGATCGCAGCACACCTGCCGCAGGCGCAGCAGGGCCGTGAGCACCAGCATCCGGCTCTTGGCGATCCCCTGTTCGCCGACCGCTTCCAACACTTCCTTGCGCGTGTGCGCCAGCAGCTGCTGGTAAACGGCCGCCTGCTCGTTGGTGAGGTCGCAAAAGGAGACCTGCTCCAGTTTGGCCGGCAGTTCCTTCACCACGTCGCGCTTGAGCCGGCGCAGCAGGAAGGGCCGCACGCGCTTCGCCAACCGCGCGATGGTCGCGGCGTCCTTTTCCTTGGCGATGGGCACCTCGTAGCGCTCGCGAAAATCCTGCGTCGTGCCGAGGTAACCGGGCATCAGGAAGTCGAAAATGCTCCACAGATCGAGCACCGAGTTCTCCAACGGTGTGCCGGTCAGCACGAGCCGGTGCTGCGCGCGGATGGCCTTCACGGCCTGCGCGTTCTGGGTCTGGCGGTTCTTGATGTGCTGCGCCTCGTCGAGCACCACGGTGTCGAACTCCAGCTCGCGATATCGCTCTGCATCACGCCGGATCAGCGCGTAGCTGGTGATGACCAGGTCGCTGTCCGCAATCCGGGCGAACTCCTTGAGGCGATCCGGTCCGTTGAGCACGAGCACCTGGAGTTCCGGTGTGAACTTCGCCGCCTCCGCCGCCCAGTTGAAGACCAGCGTGGTGGGACAGACGACCAAATGCGGATTGCGGATCGCGGATTGCGGATTGGGGCGGGCATTCGGCGTTTGTTCATTCCGCATTCCGCATTCCGCATTCCGCAATGCCTTCAAGTGCGCCAGCACCTGCAGCGTCTTGCCCAGGCCCATCTCGTCGGCGAGCACGCCACCGAAGCCGTTCTCGCGCAGAAAGCGCATCCACGCCACGCCGTGCTTCTGATACGGCCTGAGCACTTCTTCTAGTTTTCCGAGCGGCGGACACACCAGCGTCGCTTCGCCGGTCTGCTGACGCACGCGCTCCTTCCACTGCGGCGGCGCGGCGAACGTGAAGCCCTGCTCCGCCAGAGACGAATCGAGGAAACCCGCCTGCGCCGCGCTCATCCGGTAGCTCGTCCCGGCGCCGCCCGTGCGCTGTTGCGGCGCGCAATCGAGGATGACCTCCTGCAACTCCTCCACCGCGCCGGAATCAATGATCGCGAACTTCCCGTTCTTCAGCTTCCGGCCGCCGCCCTGCAGCAGCGTCTGGATCTCCGCCGCGCTGAACCGCTCGCCCCCGGCCGTGCCATAGCTGACCTCGAGGTCGAACCACTGCTCGCCGCTCGGCGTGATGCGGAACTGAGGCGTCACGCGCTCCAGATTCTTCTGCGTGCTGTGCGAGAGGCGTTCTTCGAGCGCCACCTCCCACACCTTTTCCAGCCGGGGAAACTCGCGGGCGAAGAAGGCCAGCACACGCTCCTGTCCCAGCAGTTGCCACTGGCCCTGCGGATTCGGCCCGTTGAAGCCGGCGTTGCGCAGCCGCAACAACGCGTTGTGCTCGGCCAGCGGATCACGTGTCGCGTATCGGCGCGGATTCGCCGGATCGGGCATGAACGCGCCCTCGCCCGCGGCGCTGACGCCCACGGTCATGATGCGCGGGCCGTAGGCGCACTGGAGCGTGCCCGTGAGCTGCGCGAGGCCGCCTGCGAGATTCAGGATGAACTTCGGCGGCTGGGGCGTGAGCTCGAAGTCCTCCAGCCGAAAATTCGCCTCGACGGTCCCGCCTGCGGACAGCTTGGGCCAGTCCTGCGACAGGAACAGCGGCACCTGCGTGCGCGGAATCCGCAGCGGCTGCTGCAATGCCCCCCGGAATTGCGGCGCGAGCGCAAGCGGCGCCAACGTAGGGCAGGCTGCCAGCCTGCTCGCCGTGTTATTCGGTGAGTCGTCTCGTTTCGCGCCTGTCGGCGCAGCGGGCAGGCTGGCAGCCTGCCCTACTTCGGAGAGCACCCACGCCGAAGTCCCCGCGGTGAAGATCACTGGCGGTTTACCGCTTGCCCGCAGCGCGAGGGTGATTTCGCCGCTCGCTTCCAGCGTTGCCTTGAGCGGCAGGCCCGCCGGCGTGTTCGACACGGCGAAGGGCTGCGTGCGGCCGACTGTCAGACGAGGATGCCCGGCGAGCTTCGGCAGTAATTCGACGAAATCGGCCGCCGGCAATTGGACCATGCCCGGCGTGTCGCCCCCGGCGACGAGTTCGGCCGCGTCGAGCAACTCCGCGTCCGTCGGCGAAAGCCGGAACGGACCGCCCTTCATCAGCGCGTTGAGCGGCATCCGACCGCGGCTGGTGGCGCCCTCGAACACCAGCATCGCCCGGCCACGCGCCAGCAAGTCGGCGAGGTTCGGCGGGAAGATGACATGGATCTCCAGCACCTCGCCGGATTCGGCCCGACGCAACTTGATTCCGTCCCCCGTCGGCTTCGCTGCCGACTTGGCAGGTGGGAAAGTGGGAGAGTGAGCAGGTGACTTGGAGCTCCTCCCACTTTCTCCCCCTCCCACTATCCCGACGGCTCCGCTGTGCCCCCGCATCCAGTGCAGTCCCACCGCCACCGAATGCGCGCAGATGATCCCGTCGTCGCGCGAGGCGCGGCAGGTGCAGAGGTTGTCGATGTCGATCACGCCCTTGATGACCAACCCGGCGCGGTAAGTCGTCTCCCCAGCCGCGACCACGCCCTTGAGCACGGGCGGCGTGTAGTTCGACGACAGCACCTTGTCGCTCGCGAGCAGGACGCGGGCATGCTTCACCACCTCCCAGCCGGCAGTCTTCTGGAAAAAGGCGTCGTTGAGTTGGATGTCGCTCATCGGCCCGGCCAGCGTAGCAGAGGGGGAAACCGGAGGGCGAATCCGGGAACGTGATTCGCAATGCGGGAAATTCCAGCGCCGGAGGCGCGACAGAAAGTAGCCCCCCGTGGGCTTGTGTCGGGCTTTCCCTCCTCGTTAGACTGACCGTTAACTCGGTTTCCTCGCTGTTTCCCGTGGCAGGCCTGACTTCAGGCCCGTTCCCGGTGTAATCACCGGCGGCGTCCGCCGGTGATCCCCTCTCCTGGGGGAGAGGGAAAGGGTGAGGGCGGGCGTCCTTCCATTTGGGCAGGTTTTGGCGGGGACGAGTGAGGTTGCCCGCCCTCACCCCGGCCCTCTCCCCCAGGAGAGGGGGAATCCGCAGTCAGCGCCAAACCCGTCCAACGACCGGAAAGGCAGCTTGGGTCCGGTCATCGAAAACAGCGAGGAACCTCGTGCGGGCTTACCAGCGCGCTCTCGGTGGCTGACATGGGCCGACGCTCGCCAGTAGGCTTTGCCCACGATGCAGCGCGCCGTGAAAGCCGTCTTCCTTGACCGGGACGGCACCATCAACGTGGACCGCCACTACCTGTCCAAACCGGAGCAGTTCGAGCTGATCCCGGGGGTGGGGGCGGCCCTGCGGCGGCTGCGGGACGCGGGTTTCCGGCTGTTCATCGTGACCAACCAGTCCGGCATTGGCCGCGGCTACTACACCGAGGCCGACATGCACGCGGTGAATGCCCGGATGAACGAGCTGCTGGCGCCGCTCGGGGTGGCCTTTGACCGGATCTACTTCTCGCCGGAGGCGCCGGAACAGCCGAGCCGCAACCGCAAGCCGTCGCCCCGGTCACTGTTCGAGGCGCGGGATGAGTTCGGGGTGGACCTCGGCCGCAGCTACATGGTCGGTGACAAGTTCATTGACGTGGAGACCGGCTGGAATGCCGGCTGCGCGGCGAGCCTGCTGGTCCGCACCGGCTACGGCGCGGAAACCGAGCGCAAGGAATCCGCCCGCCTGACCCGGGCCGTCGTCGTGGACGACGTGGCGGCCGCGGCGGAATGGATCCTCGGCCGGACCGAAATCGCCGGATGAGGGAGTGATACCGGGACGCCGCTGGGTTTGGCCCGGTGCTCCGGATCCTTCAGTCGGCGAGCAGGAACTTGAGGTCGTCCAGCGACAGGCTTTGGGCGAATTTCTCCTCACCGAGGATGTCGTTCGCGAGCTGTGACTTTTTGGCCTGCAGGGCGCGGATCTTCTCCTCGATGGAGTCCTTGATGAGCAGCCGGTAGGCGATGACCTTCTGGTGCTGGCCGATGCGGTGGGAACGGTCGATTGCCTGCGCCTCGACGGCCGGATTCCACCAGGGGTCGAACAGCACCACGTAGCTGGCCGCGGTGAGGTTGAGGCCGAAACCGCCGGCCTTGAGCGAGATCAGGAACACCGCCGCGCCGTCATGGGCCTGGAACTGGCGGACCAAGTCACCGCGTTTTTCGGTGCCGCCCACGAGGTAGTAGCTGGCCCAGTTGCGTTCGGTGATCGCGGTGCGGAGCAGGTCGAGCATTTCCACGAACTGCGAGAAGACCAGGACCTTCTGGCCTTCCTCCATGAGCGGCTCCAGCGTTTCGAGAAGCGCCTCGACCTTGGCGGATTCCGCCTTGGAATCCGGCTTGGCGAGGCGCGGGTGGCAGCAGATCTGCCGGAGCCGGAGGAGCGAGGTCAGGAAGTTGAACCGGTGCTTGGCCAACGCGGCCGGCGTGTTGACCCGCAGCAGCATGGCCTGGGCGCGCTTCAGTTCCGCGCGGTAGAGCGTCTTCTGCTCGCCCTCGAGTTCGCAGAAGAGGTCTTCCTCGATGCGGTCGGGCAGGTCCTTCGCGACCTGGGCCTTGGTGCGGCGCAGGAGGAACGGGCGCACGCGGGCGCCGAGGCGTTGGCGGGCCAGCGGGTCGGCCTTGGAATCGAAGAGCTTCTGGAACTCGTTGCGGTTTCCCAGCGCTCCCGGCATGGCGAAACTCATGAGGCTCCAGAGATCGAGGAGCTTGTTCTCGATCGGGGTGCCGGAGAGCACGAGGCGATGGCGGGCCCGGAGCGCACGGGCGAGCTGCGCCGTGATGCTCGTGGGGTTTTTGATGTATTGGCCCTCGTCGAGGATGATCGTGTGAAACTCCACCTGGCTCAGCCCTTCGCCTACGATGCGGAGCTGGTTGTAGTTGATGATGTGCAGGTCGGCCGCGCCGATAAGGGCGGGCAGCGACCGGACTTCCTCGCCCGACCAGGTGCGGACCCGCAGATGCGGCACAAAACGCGTGGCCTCGGCCCGCCAATTGTCGGTTACGGATTTCGGGCAGATGACGAGGAAGGGCGGCGGTCCGGAGACGGGCACGACTGCCTCCGCGGACTTCTTCTTGCCGCGGGCCGGTTTTGCGGGCGCCACGGGGACGGCTTCCGTGGGCACATCCAAAGCGGTCGCGTTCGCCTTGCGTTCCAGGTCCTGCCACGCGAGCCAGGTCAGGGTCTGAAGGGTTTTGCCGAGACCCATGTCGTCCGCAAGGATGCCGCCAAAACGGTTGGCGGCGAGGTAACAGAGGAAGTGGAAGCCGTCGCGCTGGTAGGGGCGCAGCTCCGCGTTGACGCCGCCGGGAACCTCCGGGGTGACCCGGGCCTGCAGCTCCGCGGCCCGGCGCTGGATGAGCGCGAACTTCTCGTCGCCGACGAACTGCTTCGCCGCGGAATCTGCCAGCTGGAGGGCGTGCAGGCGCTGGGGTTCGGAGGTGAGCTCGTGCGGATTGATGCCCAACTTCGCGAGCTGGGCGTCCTCCTCGGCGGACAGCTTGAACTCCAGCTTGCGCCAACCCTTGTTGCCGAGCCGGACCCATTTGCCGCGGGCATCAAGCAGCAGCTTGACCTCTTCCTTCGTGAGCTGCGTGTCGGTGACGTCGAGGACGACCCGGAGATCAAACCAGTCGGTGCCCGCCTCGGACTGCTGCACGTCGAGCCGCACGCGGCCGGCGACCGTCGCGTTGGTGAACGCGCCGAGTTCGCCCTTGAGTTCGAGCTGGACCGTCGGGGGCACGCTCGCGAGCCAGTTCATGAACTGGTCCGGGAACTTCGCGGTGACCCGCATCAGCCAGCGCTGGCGGGCGAAGTCCCACTTGAAGCCGATTGGCTCGAGCAAGCGCGGAATGTCCGCGAGCTGGGTCCGGTCGTAGGTCACGAGGGCCGAATCGTCCGTAACAGCGGGCGCAGCCTGGCCTGTGGGGTTGAACTTGGCGTCCAGCCACGCGCTGCCGTTCCAGCGCTCGACGTAGTTGCTGTTGTCGAGCGCCATGCCGAGGGCGTCGAGCACGGCGTATTCGGTGTCGTTGCCGAAGGCGATGGTCCGGAGTTCGCCCTGGATGACGGCCTTGAGCGGCACCAGCTGCACGCGTTCCGCGAGGCGCTGGGGCAGGGGAATCTGGTGATGCTGGAGGAACCGGATGCCGACGGCGGATTCCAGTGCGGGCGCAGGAATGGGTGTCTCGACCGCGGGATCCACGGCGCGGTCCTCGATGGGCGCGCTGTTCCAGAGCGTATCGCGGGTCAGATAAAGCGTCGGCTTGCCGGGCAGGATGATGAGCGCCTTGGGCGCCGCAAGTCCGTCGGGCTCCACGAGCCGGAGCCGATAGTCGTCCCCGTCGTCGGCCGCCGGCGCAAGATCCCAGCGGAGCGGTTCCGCGGGACGGCGGAGGGGCTCGCCCTCGGCTCCCACCACGAACGGCTGCAGGGCGGGCAGGCGGAGGAAGCGGTTCAGCAGGCGGCGGGTCTGCTGATCGTGATAGACGAGGTTGATCTGGTAACCGTAGCGGGCGCGCTGGGCGAGCGGCTGCCATAGCAGCGCCACCTCGGGCGCAAGCTGGTCACCCGACTTTTCGTCGAAGTCCTTGAACTTGCCCGGCTTGATGGCGGTCCAGTCCAGCGCGCCGGACTTGCGGTATTCGATGAGCGCCTCGGTCTCCGTGAGGCGCAGGCGCAGCTCCACTTCCTCGGCCGGCTTCGCGTCGTCCGTGGGGCCGAGCTGGAGGTTGTTCAGCAGGTTGCGCCAGCGGTCCACGTCCCGGCCCCGGCGCCAGCGCGTGACGCGTTCGCGGGTCTCGTCGAGCGCTGTGATGGGGCGGAGGAATTCCGGCCAGTGAAGTCCCTGGCCTTCGGCGGCGAGGGCGATATGGAGCCAGAATTCGTGTTCGTCCTTCGGCGGAGTCGGCCAGAGGTCGAGCTTTTCCCAGGTGTGCTGGGCCTGGAACTTGATGCCGAAGGAAATGAGGTCGTCGCCGGTAAGCCAGGGCCGTTCCTTCAGCTTGGCAAAACGCTCTTCGACCTTGCGCACGAACTCCGCCTCGGCCTTCGAAAGGTCGCGTCCGAGGGCCGCCTTCGCCTTCTGGGCCAGCACGCCCGACGCCGTCGCCGCCGCCTCGGCCTTGCGCTTGGGCGTCTTCTTGCCGGCGCTCAGTTTTTGCGCACTGGCGACGCTGTGCTCGGCGAGCAGCGCCTTCATCATGCCCGCGGCATGGTCGCAGCCGCCGCCGGCGACGCACGAGCAGGACTCCCACCAGAACTTGGTGTCGGGATCGTAGGTGAGCGTTGTCTGGAGCAGCGTGTCGCCCTCGATGTCGGCGACGAACTCCAGGCCCGGCGCGACGCAGCGGAACTCCTTCACCGCGCCGGCCGTGAACAGCGCATCGCCCCGCTTGCGGGTTTCGGGCGGAAGTTCGTCGAGGAACTGCTGGGCGGCGACCGGGTCGAAGTTGGTGAAGTCGGCGGGCTCCATTTAGGAGCCTACCATAACGGTGAATTCGGCCGCGACAAGGCGTCCGGCGCCTCCCGTCAGAGCTCCAGCACGGAACTGGCCAGCAGTCGGCGGAAACGCTCGCGGTTCCGTGCGTCGTGGAATTCGACCGGATTGAAATCGTCGGTCAGCACGATGCCGGCGTCCTCGCTGATCGGCTCGGCGGCGCCGGTGAAGATGGTCCGGGCCTCAAGTTGCACCTTGGGGTGGACGGTCTCGAGGTCGAAGTCCCGGTGCCGCACCAGCGGGGACGGGGAGGCGACGAAGAACATGTTGCCGTTGCCGGACGCATGCACCTTCACGTCGGCGAAGACCGCCCGGAGGGTCTTCTGGAGCGAACCGGCGAAGAAATTCCGGCCGGCGTCGCGGTCGCCGAAGCTGTTGATCACCAGCACCCCCTCGGGTTTCAGGCGGTCCTTCATCGCGGCGAATGCCTCGCGGGTCATCAGGTGGGACGGCGAGGAGTCGCCGAGGAACGCATCCAGCATCACGCAGTCGTAGCGGTTGGTGAATCGGTGCATCACTTGCCGGCCGTCGCCGATCACCAGTGTGAGCTGCGTCGGGTCAAAGTCGAAGAAGCGTTCGGCGACCGGGATGATGTCCGGATTGATCTCGGCCGCGTCCACCTTCACACCCTTCTCGGCCAGTTGCCGGGGCACGATGCCGACGCCGACGCCGATGCAGAAGGCGGTCTCGATCTTCCGAGTGTAGATCGTCGCTAGGCCTTCTAGCCCGTAGGTGAACAGCGACGCGCTTTGGCGCGTGCCGCGTTCGTAGGTGTTCTGGCCGAGGTAATCGTTGAGGTAGAGCCGGAAGCGGTGATCCGGCGACTCGATGACCTCGATCAGGCCAAAGTTCGAATTCTTCCGAACCAGCTCGTTGAAGCGCTTGTAGTGGACGCCGCGGGAAGCATCCAATGCGCTCCAGCCCAGCGCCAATACGGCCACCGTTGCCCCGGCAGCGGGGGCCCGCGAGCCACCCCAGACCACGAAGTAAATGAGCGCCAGCACCGCGGAAGTCGCGGCGGTGACGATGACCGTCACCGAGTTCGGCGCGAGCGGGATGAGCACGTAGCCAATCAGGGCGGTGCCGGCGAAGCTGCCCACCGTGCTCAGGGCCGTCAGCCGTCCCACCGTGCCGCCGACGTTGTTCAGGTGTCCCGTGATGAAACGCACCAGAAAAGGGCAGGTCATCGCCAGCAGTGCGAGCGGAACGAAGAACAGGAAGGCGGAGGCCAGCAGCGAACCCACGGGCAGGGGATACGCGAGGCACTTGGCCGCCACGCTCCGCACGCCGAAGACCACCAGCACCAGGTAGCCGGCCGCGCCGAGCATGCCGGCGTAGAGCCGGCCCAGCCCAGCCGCCGAATCCGCCCACCGGCCGCCGAGGTAGTAGCCCACGGCCAGCGAGGCCATCGCCACCCCAATCTGGGCGGTCCACACGAAGTGCGAGGTGCCGAGGAATGGCGCGAGGATCTTCGCCCCGAGGATTTCAATCACCATGATGGCGGCCCCGTTGACCATGGCGGTCAGGAACAGGAACCGGCGCAGCCCCGGGGAAATGCCGCCGGCGTTGGGAGCGGGAGTTTGCACGGCCGGTTTGCTACCAAGCGGACCGGCCGATGGGGAGGGAATTGCGCGGAATCAAGCCATTGGGTTCCGGCTGGACGGATTCTCAGTTGCGCGGCGCGGGTCGGCGGTTTCGATTCCCGCCATGCCGAAGAGCACCTGGGTCATTGCGGGAGTCATCAGCACCATTCTGCTGCTGGTGCTGGGCGGATTGCAGGTCCGCGAGCACGGGCAGCGCCGGGCGCAGGCCGAGGCCGCCGCCGAGGAGGCCCGGCGGGCGGCGGTATTGGCGGCCGGAACCAATACGGCGCTCCAGGCGGAACTGGAAACGCTGCGGGATCGGGCCGCCGAACTGGAAGACCAGGTGAAGCAGGCCACCCAGGCCCAGGTGGGCCTGGAACAGCAGATGCGCGCCGCGCTGGAATCGCGCGATGTCACCATTTCGGAGCTTCAGGGCAAACTCACCGTGGACATCCTCGACCGTGTGCTCTTCGACTCCGGACTCACGGCGCTGAAACCCGAAGGGCAGGGCGTCCTGCGCAAGGTGGCGGGCGTGCTCGCGAAGTTTCCGGAACGCGCCTTCCAGATCGTCGGCCACACCGACAACGTGCCGATCCGGGCGCGGACGGCGGACGGATTCACCGACAATTGGGCGCTGTCGGCGGGCCGCGCAGTCGCGGCGGTCCGGTTCCTTGTGAGCGAATGCAATGTGGATCCGCGTCGGCTGACCGCGGCCGGCGGCGGGGAATTCCAGCCAATCGCCGACAACGCGACCCCGGAAGGCCGGGCCAAGAACCGGCGCATCACCGTCGTCGTGCTGCCGCAGGAGTTCGCGGCGCCCGAATTGCGCAAGCTGCCGGCCCCGACGGCACCGGCCGGCGACACCAACGCCCCGGCCGCACTGGAGCCCGCCGGCGCTCCAGTGCCATGAGCGGCGCCCGGGAAATCCGCCGGCTGGCGGTCTTTTGCGGCTCCAGTTTGGGCAACGATTCGCGGATCGCCGACGCGGCGCGGGACTTGGCGGCTCTCCTGGCGCGGACGGGCATCGGCATCGTTTACGGCGGCGCGAGCTGCGGTCTGATGGGCCTGATCGCGGACCAGGCACTGGCGAGTGGCGGTGAAGTCATCGGGGTTTTGCCGCGTTCCTTGCAGGACCGGGAACTGGCCCACCGCGGGCTCACCCGGCTGCACATCGTGGAAACGATGCACGAGCGGAAGGCGCTCATGGCGGACCTGGCGGATGGCTTCATCGCGCTGCCCGGCGGCTTCGGCACGCTCGACGAATTCTGCGAAGTGCTCACCTGGGCGCAGCTTGGCATCCACGCCAAACCCTGCGGCTTGCTCAACGTGGCCGGATACTACGACGCCTTTCTCGCCCAAGTGGAACGCGCCGAGACGAGCGGCCTCATGCGCTCCGCCCACCGCCAGTTCATCATCGACGCGAACGAACCTGATGTCCTGCTGGCCCGCCTGCGGAGTTTCCGGCCGGGCGCGGCGGGCCCCAAGTGGGCGGAGTCGATCCGGCGGTAAGTGAAATTGAGCGGATCGTTTTACGCCCTGACGTCCAGGACGGCGCGGCGCAGCCAGGCGGGCAATCGGTCTGTCTTGGCCTCGAACTCCCGGCCATCGGTGATTTCGGCCAGCCAGGTCCGGCTTTTACCGTCGTTTGAGTTGTCGAAGATATAGGCGCGGTTGGTATGGCGAATGGCGTCCCGCAGCAGGCCGAGAGAGCGGTGGTAGCGGCTGACGATCTTGTCCTCCGGCACGGCGTGGCCTCCGAGCTTCACCCGGGTGCGGACCCGGGAGATGTTGATGGCCGGGTCGTCGGTGGCGACGAAGTAGAGGTAAGTCCGGTATCCGAGGCGCTGTGCCTTCTCCAGCAGGGCGACTTTATCCGGCGAAGACATTACGGTTTCCAAGGTGAACGAAACTCGCCGCGCCAGCATTTGCTGCCGTAGGAAATCCGCGATTGCCGAGGCGAAATAGGCGTTCACCTCGACGCCACCGAACAGCAGCCGGATGCCATCAGCCTGAAGAACCCGCGTGGCGGGGCCCAGTCCTGCAGTGTGCAGGAAGGCTGAACTCCGGAGGAAGGACAGCGCTTTGTCCGCAACGCCTGCGAGGCCGAAATCCTTGAAGTCGACGCAACCGCCAGCCCGGATAGTCGCCTCGATCTCGTCTGGGTTGAGGTAACGGCCGAGCAGTTCTGCGGGCAGGACCGACTTGAGGGTGCTTTTGCCGGAGCCATTGGGTCCCGCAAACATCCGAAGCCGCGGTGTGGTCGAACTCACCGTAGCGTGATCCTGCTCCCGGGCGCGATTGGCGTGGCCGGCTCAATTTCTTTCAACCGGCGGCGCGTGCCGTCGGGGAAGACCTCATAGAGGACTCCCTGCTCGGATTGCAGGACGCTTTGACCGGAGGCCAACGTTTGCTGGCGGGCAGCCATGAAGGCGGTGCCGGACAACAGCGGAAACTGAAGCTCCAACTCGCGGATGTTCTTTTCCTCGTCGGACATGCTAGAAGTTACCTCCGTAGACTAAGGCGCCCACCCTTTATCGGCAAGGTGCGATCCCTTCATCAAGTCGCGGAAAAGCGGGTCAGGAACGCGGTCACTCGCTGATAGAGCTGGGGCACATCTTGATCTTTGTATTCTGGCAACCTGTGAGCCGCTGCATTGCCTACGCCGGCCATCCAGTCGATGTCCTTCACCACAATCTTGTCGATGACCTGAGCGGATTGAAGCGACTGCTTGAAGCTTTCAATCGTTGGCCGCTGTGCGGTGGGTAAACAGTTGTTGCTCGCGCACAACTTGCGGAGCCGTTCCTCCAGCACTGCACGGAGTATGATAGCCGCGGCTAAATTGTATTTCGCATTGAGTAGTTCCTCCGCGTGTTCGAGCAGATCGCCAAGGACTTGTGCACTGACAAGCTCTTCAATTGTTGCGAGACGCCCTTTATCCAAGGCACTTGCTATGGTGTCCAATGTGGCACTTATCCTGACGAAACTGCCAATACCGTTGTCCTCTGGCTCCTGCAGCATCTTGTCCCAGACTTTTCCGAACGGTCCCAGCATCTCGACCAAAAGTCGGCATCCTGCTGCCAAGCCCGCCAGTTCACCTGCATTCACCCAAGGTCCTCCCCCATACTTGTCGTGCTTCGCGCCGGCTCCAACACGATCGGCCTCATGTCGCAGGTCGTTGACGAATTCGATCAGCTCTATCGTTGCCCTCATTGGCTTTGGATCGTCACACCATGCTCTGCCCGCCGCCGTCATAGCCTTCGCCGTCGAGGTCCACGAGGATGTCGCGGGGTTCGGCGCCCTTGCTGGGGCCGACGATGCCGCGGTCTTCCAGTTCGTCGAGCAGGCGCGCGGCGCGGCCGTAGCCGATCTTGAGCCGGCGCTGGAGCAGGGAGGTGCTGGCCTTCTTTTCGCTGCGGATCACGTCCATCGCCTTGGCGATGAGCGCTTCGTCTTCGTCGCTCAGGCCGCCGCCCTCGTCGTCGGGGTCCAGGGACATGTTGCCGACGGAACTCGGTGCCTTCTGGAGCGCCTTGTGGATTTCGAGGTCGTAGCTGGGCTTGCCCTGCTTGGCGATGAACTGGACCAGTCCCTCGATCTCCTGGTCGGTGATCAGGGCCCCTTGGGCGCGGGTGAGCTTCGCGCTGCCGGGCGGCAGGTAGAGCATGTCACCCTTGCCCAGCAGCTTGTCCGCGCCCATCTGGTCGAGAATGGTGCGGGAGTCCACCTTCGCGGCGACCTGGAACGCGATACGCGCCGGGATGTTCGCCTTGATGACACCGGTGATGACGTCCACGGACGGGCGTTGCGTGGCCACGATGCAGTGGATGCCGGCCGCGCGCGCCATCTGCGTGATGCGGGCGATGGCCATTTCCACGTCCGCCGGCGCCACCAGCATGAGGTCCGCCAGCTCGTCGATGATGACGACGATGTAGGAGAGCTTCTCGGGGATGACGATATCGTCATCACGCGGCACGACGATCTGCTCGTCCACTTCGACCGCGAATCCCTCCGCGCCGGCCTCGACCTTTTCCTTCTTCGAGGTCAGCGGCAGCTCCAGTTCGGGCTCGGGCAACGGCTTGTCCTTGGGCCGCTCGTTGAAGGCCTTGATGTTGCGGACGCCGACCTTGGCGAAGATCTGGTAGCGCTTCTCCATCTCGTTCACGACCCAGCGCAGCGCGAGGATGACCTTCTTGGGGTCGGTGACGACCGGGACGACCAGGTGCGGCAGGGCATTGTATTGCTGCAGCTCGACGACCTTCGGGTCGATCATCACGAACCGGAGCTGGTCCGGGCTGAACCGGTAGAGCAGCGACGCGATGATCGTGTTGATGCAGACCGATTTGCCGGAGCCCGTGCTGCCGGCGATCAGCACGTGCGGCATTTCCGCGAGGTCGGCGATGATCGGATGGCCGTAAACGTCCTTGCCGAGCGCCAGCGGGATGCGCGCCTTGGTGGCCTTCCACTCGGGCGACTCCAGCAGGTCGCGCATGATGACCTTGGTCTTCACCGCGTTGGGCACCTCGACGCCGACGGAGGACTTGCCGGGAATCGGCGCGAGCACGTTCAGGCGTTCGGCCTTGAGCGCGGCGGCCAGGTTGTTGGTGAGCGAATTGATCTTTTCCAGCTTCACGCCGGGCGACGGATGCAGCTCGTAGCGGGTGATCGTCGGGCCGCGCGTGATGTCGCCGGGGGCCACCTCGATGCCGAACTGCTGGAGCGTCTGCACCATCAGGCGTGAGTTGGCCATCAGCTCCTCCTTCGTCTCGGTATGCTTCACCGTGAGGTCGGGCAGGTTGAGCAGGTCGAGCGACGGCAGCTGGTAATCCCCGATGATCGGCGTGCTGGCGACCGTGATGGGTTTGGCGCGCTTCACCGGCATCCGTGGCCGCGGCAACGGCGCGGGCGCGACGACTGGCAAGGATTCTTCCTCCTCGGGTTTGTCGGCCGCCTCGTCGGCAGTCTCGGCGGCCGGAGCCGGAGCGGAGTCCGCAACCACCGCAGCGGCCTCCGGTTTCGGCGGCTCTTCCGCGGGCTTCGCGGACTTGAGCGCGGATTTGCGGCCCAACACCGCCTCGGTCGTGGAAGCCGGGGTGAACTCCTCGGCCTTGATGGTGGTGCCCTCGGTGACGATCTCGTCGCCTCCGCGGACTTTCGGCAGGCTGTTGTCTTGAAACTTGGGTTCGGGCACCGGCTTCAGGTCCGGCCCCAGGTCCACCCGGGGCGCCTCGCTTTCTGTCGTCGGAGCAGGGGTCTGTGCCGGCGCCTTGCCGGCGGCCTTTTTGGTCTTGGCGGCTTCCGCGGCGGCCTGCTCTTCGAGGAACTTCGCTTCGCGGGCGAGCCGTTTGGATTCCTTCTCCAGCGCCTTCTGTTCGGCGGCGAGCTTCTCGTCCTCGGTCTGGGGTTCCCGGACAAAGAACGACTTCGCCAGGTGCCAGAGCATGAAGTCCGTGAGCAGAACCAGGCTGACGGCATAGGCGACCAGATAAAGGAGCATCGCCCCGGTGCGGTTGAGGAAATAGACCACCAACGCCGCATTGAGCTGCTGGCCGAACAGGCCGCCGGCGCTCAGGGCACTGCCCTTGGTCCCGAGGGGAGGCAGGCTAGAACTGAACAGGTCAAAGACCCCGGTGCAGGTCACGAGCAGGCCCAGAGCCGCGAGGGGTGAGCGCCAGCCACGGCGCAGGTAGGCAAGCTGGGGGACGAAACTCGCGATGCCGAAAGCCACACAGAGGAACGGGATGAGATACGATGCGGCGCCGAACCCGAACATGAGCTGATCGGCGATGAAGGCACCGAGGCGGCCGAGCAAGTTGTGGAGCGGGTCGTTGGGCGGCGAGGCGTTCTTGGCGAGGTCGTTGCGGTCGTAGGAAAACAGGGACAGCGCCAGGATCAGGGCCAGACCCAGCAGGATCAGGCCCACGATCTCGCCATTGCGGGACGGGGATTTGGTTTCGCCAGTTACGGCTTTGACGCGCGGCACGGGCTTAAGCTCAAAGCTCCCGGGCAAAGTTCAAAGCGGAAAGTGGAGGGAGGATTCCGCAGGCGGGTTCGTTGACCGGCCTTGCCATCCCGGCAGTTCCTCGGGAAGCCTCGCCGACGTGAACCGATGGCTGAAATGGGGTGGCCTGTCATTGCTGGCGGTGGCCTTGATGGCGGTCGGCGCGGTCGTCCTGGGCCGGCGGGCGCCTGAGCTACCGAATCCCAATGGCTACGACCGGCTGTTGGCAGTGGCAGCCCAGATTCCCAATCACGTGGCTGATCTGGATGAAAAGGGGGCTCCGACGACAGCTCAGTTTGTTGCCGCCCATCCCAATGTGGTTGCCGAAACCCAGCGAGCGCTGGAATTGCCGGCGCAGATTCCGGTGACCTATACCAGCGTCTGGCTGAGCAAAAGGATGCCCGAGCTGATGAACCTGCGTCGCCTGGAGAAGGCATTGTTGGCAATTGCGCGCCACAGCCACTCCTCCAACGACCTTCAGGCCGCGACCGCCGCGCGCTTCGCTGCGGTCAAGCTGGGCCAGCACGGCGTTCGTGGCGGCGTCCTGATTGATTTCATGGTCGGCGCAGCAATTCAGGTCAACGGCTTGACCCAGATTTCCAACAGTGTGCCGGCGATGGATGTCGCGGGATGTCAGCTTGGGTTGATCGGTCTCCATGCGCTGCAAGCAGGCCAAGAACCGCTCTCTGGCTACGTCGGACGGGAACGCCGCTGGATCCTGTTCGGCAGCGAATGGTGGAAGAATTTGGATTTGGAACTGGCGATGAAACTTCCCGGAATGCTTCTCAATCCGGCCAAACAGCAGGCAATGTTTGTCGATCAGACGCCACTGCAACGGTCCCAAGAGCTTCAGCTCGCTTACGCAGGTTTGGAAAGCGCGCTGCGGCGTCGTTTGGGAGAATTGCAGGCGAACAATACGAGTCCGGCGCTCAGATAGGGGGCACCGATTGTGGCAGACTCCGTTATCCAACTTTCAGATCTGCCGCCGCCTGGCGGATCGCCGCCAGCAGTGCGTCCCAATCTTCCGCCGTGGTGTCCCAGCCAGCGCTGAAGCGGAGCATCCGGTCGCTTTCGTCCGGCCGGTATCCCATCGCCGCGAGGACGTGCGAGGGCTGCTCCTTGCCGCTGGCGCAGGCGCTGCCGGTCGAGACGGCGAAGCCCAGCTTGTCGAGCTTCACCACCCAGCGCCGCCGGCAGTCGGCCGCGGCCGGCATCAGGGCGGCCACGGTGTTCCACAGCCGACTCACGCCTTCGCCGACGATTTCCACACCCGGCAGGGCGGCTTTCAGGTCGGCGATGAAGCGGTCCCGCCACTGAAGGCGGCTTAGGAGGGCCGGCGCAGGGCTGTTCAAATCGCCCAAGGCCGCCTGCCGTTCCGCCAGCTCCGCCACCATCGCTAGCACTCCGGCGACGTTCTCCGTGCCGGCGCGACGGCCGTCCTCCTGCGGCCCTCCGACGAGCAGCGGATGAAAGTTCGCCGGGCATTTCAGGAACCCGACTCCCTGCGGTCCGCCGAACTTGTGGGCGCAGGCCGTCAGGAAGTCGCACCGGCCAAGGCCACTCGCCGGCAGCTTCCCCAACCACTGGGCCGCATCGCACACGAGGGGAACGCCGGCTTCCCGACAGTCATTCACGAGCCGGTCCCAAGGCTGCAGCACGCCGGTCTCGTTATTCGCCGCCATCATGACCACGGCCGCCAAACCGTCGCGTTGCAGCCGCTGGCGGATCCAGGCCGCATCCGTGACGCCGCTCCGGGAAACGGGAATCTCCTCCAGCCGCCCCGCCAGCCAGCGCCGGGCCGCGCCCCGCATCGACGGATGCTCCAAGGGTGAAATCAGCACCGGCCCATTGGTCATGGCCGACAGGTGCTGCATGACCGCGTTGTTGGCCTCGGTCGCGCCGGAGGTCCAAACGATCTCCTCAGGCCGAGAACCCAACCAACCCGCGACCTTTTCCCGCGCCTCGTCCAACGCCGCGGCCGCCCGGGTGCCCCAGCGGTGCGGACTGGAGGCATTCGCCGGGAACCGTTCCACCGCGTCCAGCCAGGCTGCGCGCGCTGCCGCCGAGAGCGGGTGCGTGGCGTTGTGGTCGAAGTTGCGCACGGCGGGAGTCTGGCGGAGCGTGCCACGGCGGCGAAGACGGATTTTCGGCAGTGCCTAATCTGGATTCCTTCTCGTTCGCCTACGCTCGGATTTCCGGGGGGAAGGAACAGGAGACCGCGCGGGATTGGCCGGGCGCAGCTTATCATCGTGGCGAACGTGGCTTCACGCGGAGCGGCGGCTTTCCAGCCGCCGAGGGCTGGGTGGCTGGAAAGCCGCCCCTCCAATCACGGCACTGCCCGCTGCTACGGCGAAAGGATGCGCCCGGATGACACGACCGGATTTTCTCCTGCCCCTCGACTGAAGTTTCCCTAGCGTCCCCGCGTCTGCCAATGGCCGTGCCCCCCACCGTCCTCTACAAGCGCGCCACGTTCGTGACCCAGCTCCCGGTCACGCACCTCTACGCGCCCTCGCATTGCTGGCTCGCGCGCACCGAGGCCAGCACCTGGCGGGTCGGCTTCACCAAGTTCGCGCTCCGCATGCTGGGGGAGCTGGTGGACGTGCAGTTCGACCGCGCGGCTGGCGCGGCGGTGCAGCCGGGCGACATCCTCGGCTCCATCGAGGGCTTCAAGGCCGTCAGCGACCTCTTTTGCGTCGGCCGGGGAACCTTTGTGGGCGGCAATCCGGCGCTGAAGGACGGCCTGGAGTCGCTGACCCGTGATCCCTACGCCGCCGGCTGGCTCTACGAATTCACCGGCGAACCCGATCCGCGCTGCCTCGACGTAAACGCATATCAGGATTTGCTCAACGCCACGATCGACCGCATTTTGGCGAAGCAAAAAGCCGAAGACACCGCATGAGCGCCCACGCCCCTTCCAACGCCGGGACTGCCCGCTACTTCATGATCGGCGGCTTCCTTGGCGCCGGGAAGACGACGGCGGTCGCCGCGCTCGCCCAGCGGCTGGTCCGCGACGGCCTGCGCGTCGGCCTGATCACGAACGATCAGGGCAGCGAATTGGTGGACACCGCCATGCTCCGCGCCCGCGGCTTTGCCACCGAGGAGATCGCCGGCGGCTGCTTCTGCTGCCGCTTCAACTCGCTCGTGGACGCCGCCGGCAAGCTCGACGCCGCGACCCGGCCCGACGCCTTCGTGGCCGAACCGGTCGGGAGCTGCACGGACCTCGTGGCGACGGTCACGTATCCGCTGCGACGCATATACGGCGACCGTTTCCGCGTCGCGCCGCTCAGCGTGCTGGTGGATCCGGTCCGCGCCGAGCAGGTCTTCGGTCTCGCGCCCGCCCGGAAGTTCTCCGACAAGGTGCTCTACATCTGGCGCAAGCAGGCAGAAGAGGCCGACCTGTTGGTCATCACCAAGACGGACCTGTTGGATGAAGCCCGCTTGGAACGCCTGCGCGCCCGGTTGGCCGAGGAGTTCCCTGGCAAAGACATCGTCGCGGTGTCCGTCCGCACCGGCGCGGGTGTCGAGCCGTGGTTTGAGCGCGTGCTCGGCGGCGAACAGGTTTCCCGCCCCGTGATGGCCGTCGATTACGACCTTTATGCCGAGGGCGAAGCCCTGCTCGGCTGGCTCAATGCCACCGTTGCCGTGTCCGGCCCGGCCTTCGATGCCAATGCACTTCTCCGCGCCCTGGCCGACGATCTCCGCCAGCGCCTGGGCGACGCCGAGATCGCGCACCTCAAGATGACCTTCAGCCCCGACGAAGGTCTGGGCGACATCGCCGCCGTGAGCCTGGTCCGGAGCGATTACGTGCCCGAACTCAGCCTCACGCTCGACGGCCCGGCCGAAGCCGGCCAACTGATCCTCAATCTGCGCGCCGAAGCCGATCCCGCCGCCCTGCGCGCCGCCGTCGAAGCCGCCGTGGCCGCCCTGCCACAGCGTCTGCCCGGCCTGTCGGCGCGCCTGGAGCACGCCGAACAGTTCCGCCCCGGCCGCCCGACTCCGACCCACCGCGTGACCAACGCCGACCTCGTTCCCGCATGAGCCAGCCCCCCGCCGGCGCGCCCGCCGTCCTCTACTGCCACTGCCAATACGCGCAGGTCGTCCCGCCGGAGGTGAAGGCTGCGGTGCTGAAGCAGCTGTGCGCCTCGAACTTGCCGTTCGAAGCGGTGCCGGACCTGTGCGAGCTCTCCGCCCGACGCGATCCGTCGCTGAAGCGTCTCGCCACGGCCGGACCGGTGAAGATCGCGGCCTGTTTCCCGCGCGCGGTGAAATGGCTGTTCGCCGCCGCCAACGCACCGTTGCCCCTCGGCGCCACCGAGGTAGTCAACATGCGCAACCAGTCCGCCGCCGAAGCGATCGCCGCGCTTCAGTCGGCCGAACTCAACCCCAACCTTCCCGCCGGCAAGGTCACCGTGGCCGACGCCCCGACGCCGGCCGCCCAACCCGCTTCCTGACATGGCCCTCTCCGATCTTCCCCTGCGTGTCGTGCTCTACGAAGGCTCCGGTGCCGCCGCCGTGGCGCCCGAGGACCGCTTCGCCGCCGTCAGCGCGCTGCTGGAACGCGGCTTTGGTGTCACCCGCGCCGGTGCGGAACGGCCCGTCGCGCCCGCCGACACCAGCCCGCTGCTCGTCGTCGGCCGCTGGCAGAAGTCGCCGCCCGCCGCGGACTCCGCCCAACGTCTCCGCTGGGGCCAGCTGGATCCCGCGACCGTGGCCGACCAGGCCGAGGCGGCCCGTGCCGAATTCGCCGCGCCCGCGCCCGGCGCGTGGAAGCCGTGGTTCCCGGTCATTGACTACGACCGCTGCACGAACTGCATGCAGTGCCTGAGCTTCTGCCTGTTCGGCGTCTATGGCGTGGACGGCGAGAAGCGCATCCAGGTCCAGAACAACGACAACTGCAAAACCAACTGCCCCGCCTGCTCGCGCGTCTGCCCGGAGGCCGCGATCATGTTCCCGAAATACAAGGCCGGCCCGATCAACGGCGACATGGTGAGCGATTCCGATCTCAACCGCGAGAAGATGAAGATCGACATCTCCGCGCTGCTGGGCGGCGACGTCTATTCGCTGCTCCGCGACCGGAGCGAGCGCGCCCGCAGCCGCTTCAGCAAGGAACGCGACTCCGACAAGGCGTTGGCCGAACGCCAGAAATGCCTGACCAAGCTCGCCGCGCTGGCCGGCGACATCCCGCCCGAAGTCCTGATGAGCCTGCCCTCGCCAGAGGAAATCGCGCGGAAGGCGGAAGAGGCCGCGGCGAAGGCGAAGGCGGCGTTGGAGCCGAAAACTGCATGATGTCCCAATGCTCGACCGATACCCATGCGAGTTGGCGCTGGCTCAGGCCAAGGCAGAAGAGTTCAGAGAACTATTCCGCGTGCTTGCTGCTCGCGCTGACGAAGAACAGCGGCTTCGTGCTGATCTCTCTCAAGCGCTTTTGGATGAGCGCGAGCGTAGAGATGGGAAGCCTTTCAACTTAACTCCCAGGCAACAGCGCTTGATCACGGATTTCGAGCGCGATGCGGAAGAAGCTCGGAGGAGCATGAAGACCCAATTCGCCCAATTGCCGACGGATGCCGATCTTCTTCGGGCACTCTACCTCAGCGAAAAGCAAGCTTTCGACCTTGATTCTCGGCTGTGGCGCGATCGGAAAGGCAACTTGAACCATACATTAGCGCAGGCGGTTCTGGATTTTTCTAAAGACACCGTTGGCATGATCGAGAAGTTTGCGGAACTTCACCGAGTTCGTCTCGCCCTCTTCTAGCACTGCCATGCTCCCCACCCTCGTCTATCGCACCCTGCGCAGCGCCAGCCCCCGGTGCATCGCGAAGTTCGCCTGGAACTTCGGCGTGAAGGGACTGGTGTCGGTCGAGAAGTTCAAGCGGCGCATCAGGCGGGGCGAATACTTCCCGCCGTTCCTTTACCTCTCGATCCTCAACTCCTGTAATCTGCGCTGCCAAGGCTGCTGGGTGGACGTCGCCGCCGAACGCACCGAGATCGACCTGGAGATGCTCAACCGCACGATCAACGACGCCAAGGCGCACGGGAACGCCTTCTTCGGCATCCTCGGCGGCGAGCCGTTCATGCATCCACAGTTGCTGGACCTGCTCGCGGCGCATCCGGACTGCTATTTCCAGGTCTTCACCAACGGCCAGTTCATCACCGACAAGGTCGCCGCCCGGCTCAAGGAACTCGGCAACGCCACGCCGCTCATCTCCATCGAGGGCCGCGAGATCACCAGCGACGAACGGCGCGGCAACAAGGATGTGCTGAACCGCACCTTGCGCGGCCTGGACAACTGCCTCCGCGCCGGCCTCCTCACGGGCGTGGCCACCAGCGTCTGCCAGACGAACATCGACGAGCTGCTCACCGAGTCCTGGCTGCGCGAGCTGATCCAGCGCGGGGTGCATTACGTCTGGTATCACACCTACCGGCCCGTCGGCCCGAAGATGAATCCGGCGCTGGCATTGCGTCCCGACCAGCTCGTCCGCACGCGGAAGTTCGTCGTCGAGATGCGGGCCAAGGTTCCCATCGCGATCATCGACGCCTACTACGACCACCAGGGCCAGGCGCTCTGCCCGATGAGCACCGGCATCAGCCATCACGTCGGGCCTACCGGCGGAATTGAGCCGTGCCCGATCATCCAGTTCGCCAAGGAGGACGTCCGCGATCCGCGCGGCGTCTTCACCGCGATGCGCGATTCGGCCTTCCTGAAGGACTTCCGCGAACTCAGCGCCCACCACACGCGCGGCTGCGTGGTGCTAGAGCGCCCCGACCTCGTGAAGGAACTCGTCGTGAAGCACGGCGCGCGCGACACCACGCTGCGCGGCACCGCCATGGCCGAACTCGACGCCATGACGCCGCGTTTCAGCCAGTGGCTGCCCGGCGAGGAGGTTCCCGAGAAGCACTGGATGTATCGCCTATCGAAGAAGTATTGGTTCTCCGACTTCGGCGCCTACCGCAACGTCGCCCACGATGCCGCCGGGAAGGCCCGCTTGCTCCAGCAGCGGCTGACTGCTCCTCTTTCCGAAACCAACACTCCTTCGGACCAGTTATCCTCACCATGACCGCCTCGCCCATCCAGTTTGTCGCCAGCTCGCCGGCCGGGCTGCCCCGGCTCGTGCCGCAGCAGAAGTGGCGTCCGCCCAAGAAGAACATCCCGCCGACGCTCTTCCAGCGGCAGCACATCCTGCAGGCCGTGCGGAACTACGTGGCGGAGTTCAATCCGGTGCCACCGCTGCCCGCGGACGAACTCAAGGTCCACGCCGACCGGATCGTCACCCAGACCCAGTGCGACCCGATCTTCCGCGACTTCATCGGCGTGCTGCTCAACAACGAGATGTGGCGCGAGCAGCTCGCCGGTGTGCCGTTTGAGCGCCGCCTGCTGCTGCTGCCGAAGTGCCTGCGGGTCGAGGCCAAGTGCCCCGCGCCCTTCGACGAGTTCGGCCTGCTCTGCAAGCAGTGCGGCCTGTGCTCCATCCAGGACCTCACGGTCGAGGCCGAAAAGCTGGGTTACGCGGTGCTGGTTGCCGAGGGGTCGGCCATCGTCATGAGCCTGATCCAGACCGGGAAGATTGAGGCCATCGTCGGCGTGAGCTGCCTGAGCGTGCTGGAACGGGCCTTCCCCTACATGGAGGCCGCGGCCATTCCGGGCGTCGCCGTGCCGCTGCTCCAGGACGACTGCATCGACACCAACGTGGACCTCGACTGGGTCTGGGAATACATCCACCTCACGGCCGACGACCGCACCCGCCGGCTGGACCTTGGCCAGTTGCGCGACGAGGTGGACTTCTGGTTCACACCCGCCTCGCTCGACCTGATCATGGGCCCGGCCCAGGGCGAATCCGAACGCATCGCCCGCGAGTGGCTGATGCGCGCCGGGAAGCGCTGGCGGCCGTTCCTCACGGTCTCCGCCTACCAGGCGCTCAGCGGCAAGCCCGACGCCGAACTGCCGGACGACCTCCGCAAGGTCGCGGTCGCGGTGGAATGCTTCCACAAGGCCTCGCTCATCCACGACGACATCGAGGACAACGACGCCCAGCGCTACGGCGAGAAGACTCTGCACGAGGAACACGGCGTGGCCGTCGCGTTGAACGTCGGCGACCTGCTGATCGGCGAAGGCTACCGCCTGCTCGCCGCGTGCAAGGCCAGCCCGGAGGCGAAGGCCGAGATGCTGCGCGTCGCCGCCGAGGGGCAGCGCGAGCTGTGCCGCGGCCAGGGCGCCGAACTCATCTGGACCCGCAATCCCGGCGTGCTCACGCCGTTGCAGGTCGTGGACATCTTCCGCCAGAAAACCGCGCCCGCCTTCGAGGTGGCGCTGCGTTTGGGCGCGATCTACGCCGGCCGGCACGACGAGTGCGACGAGGTGTTGGGCGCCTACAGCCGCGCGCTGGGCATCGCCTACCAGATCCGTGACGACCTGAGCGACCTCGGGGAAGGCGGCGAGACGGACGACATCGCCGGCCTGCGTCCCAGCCTGCTGCTCGCCATCGCCCGCGAGCGCGCCAGCGGTGAGCGCCGTGATTTCCTCGACCGGCTGTGGCGTCGCGAAGTGAAACCCGACTCGAGGGAAGTCGAAGCCCTTTACCGCGAACTAAAGGCCGACGAACGCTGCGAGCACCTTCTCGAAAGTTACAAGGAAGAGGCCATCCGCTCGCTGGCCGCGCTGGAACACCCCAGCCTCAAGGGCCTGCTCCGGCGCGTCGTCGGCAAGATCTTCAACGACGTCGAGATCAAGGGCTGGTGCAAAGAGCAGGAGCAGAAGAACGCCGAGCAACGGCTCGCGGAAGTGGCGCCAGTGGCGGTGGCGTGAGCCTACGTCTCCAACTCCTCCAGGTAGCCCGGCTGGCGCCGCGGCTGCTGGGCGATTCGGCGGACTTGGTCCGCGATTTCTACCGGCGGCAGTTCAATGCCGACGGGGCGGCCGGCGACCGCGCGGGCAAGCCCGACCTCTACTACACGATCTTCGCCCTCGCCGGGGCGCAAGCTCTGGATGTGCCAGTGCCGGCGGACCGCACGCAGGCCTGGCTCGCCACGCACGGCAACGGCGCGGGACTCGACTTCGTCCATCTCGGCGCGCTGGCGCGCTGCTGGGCCGCAATCGGCGTGGAACGAATGCCCGCTTCGTTGTCCGACGCCCTGTTGGCGCGGATCGAGACGTATCGCAAACCCGACGGCGGTTACGAAGGTGACCCGAAGCTGGTGCATGGCACCGCCTACGGTGCCTTTGTCGCGCTGGGCGCCTACCAGGATCTCGGCCGGACGCCGCCGCACGTGCTGGACTTAGTGCGCAGCCTCAAGCGGTTGGAGACGTCGGACGGTGCGTGGAGCAATGCCCCGGGGCTGCCCACGGGTTCGCTCAACGCCACGGCCGGCGCGGTCACGCTCATCCGGCATCTCGGATTCCCGGTCAACCAGGCGGTCGGTGACTGGCTTCTCGCCCAGCAGCATCCGGGCGGCGGCTTTCTGGCGGTGCCCGGCGCGCCGTTGCCGGATCTCCTTTCCACGGCCACCGCGCTGCATGCGCTCGCCTGCCTGGAACGGCGCATTCCCAGCACCGTGCATGAGCGCTGCCTCGACTTCCTCGACACGCTCTGGTCGGCCGAAGGCGGCTTCCACGGCCACTGGGCCGACGATCATCTCGACGCCGAATACACGTTCTACGGCCTGCTCGCGCTGGGCCACCTCAGCCTGTGAACGGCGAATTGCGTCAACGCCTCGAAGCCGCCCATCGCGTCGCCACGCAGGCGTTGCTGGCCGAGCTGGGGCCGTCCGGTCACTGGGTCGGCGAACTTAGCAGCAGCGCGCTTTCGACGGCGACGGCCGTGACCGCATTGGCCACCGTGGATCGGCCAACGGACGCCGGCCTCATCCGCAGCGGTCTGGACTGGCTGGCTGCCCACGCCAATGCCGATGGTGGCTGGGGCGACACGGTGCGCAGCCGCAGCAATCTCAGCACGACCGCGCTGGTGTGGGCGGCCTTCGGCGCGGCGCGGGCGGACGCCGCCTATCCCGACACGCTCGCGCGGGCGGTGAGCTACCTCGAACGCACGGCGGGTTCGCTCAAACGGCTCGTGCCGGCCATTGAGGCGCTTTACGGCAAGGACCGCACCTTCAGCGTGCCCATCACCATGACGCTCGCGGTGAGCGGGCGGCTCGGGCCGGACGGCTGGCGGCGGGTGCGACCGCTGCCGTTCGAGCTGGCGACGTTGCCGCGCGGCTTCTACGGCGCATTGCGGTTGCCGGTGGTCAGCTACGCGCTGCCGGCGCTGATCGCGATCGGGCAGGTCATCCACCAGCGGTCGGGGCGGTTCAATCCGCTGCGCTCACTCGCCCGGGAACGCACGCTGGACGTGCTGACCACGTTGCAGCCGGCCAACGGCGGTTTCCTCGAAGCGACGCCGCTGACCAGCTTCGTGACGATGAGCCTTGCCGGCATGGGCCGCGCGGACCATGTCGTTGCCCGGCGCGGCGCGGAATTCCTGCGGCACTCGGTCCGGCCGGATGGCAGTTGGCCGATCGACACCAATCTCGCGACCTGGGTGACCACCCTGTCGCTCAAGGCACTGAACCACCGGAGCGCGGACGGTCACGTCCGCGAGAATCATTCATTGCCAGCGGCCCAGCGGGACCGGCTCCGCACCTGGCTGTTGGGCCAGCAATACCGCGTGGAGCATCCCTACACCGGCGCCGCCCCCGGCGGTTGGGCGTGGACCGATCTGCCCGGCGGCGTGCCCGACGCCGATGACACTGCCGGGGCCTTGCTGGCGCTGCGCTGCCTCGGCAAGCCGGACCGGGCGACCGTTGAAGCGGCTTGTGCCGGAGTGAACTGGCTGCTCGGCCTGCAGAACCGCGACGGCGGCATTCCCACCTTCTGCCGCGGCTGGGGCACGCTGCCCTTCGACCGCAGCACGCCGGAACTCACCGCCCATGCACTTCGGGCTTGGGGTGCATGGCTGGGACTGCTGCCCGACAAGCTCGCGGCTCGGACTCGCCAGGCGATCGTCCGTGCGGAGCGATTCCTTTGTGCCAGTCAGCGTGCGGATGGTGCCTGGCTGCCGCTCTGGTTTGGCAACGAAGCCGCCCCCGACCAGGAGAATCCCGTTTATGGCACCGCGCAGGTGCTGATCGCCGTGGCCGACCTGACTTCGATGAAAGGACCGGCTCAAAAGGCCTGTGAGTTCCTGCGCCGACAGCAGAATTCCGACGGCAGTTGGGGGGGGGCGCTGGGAGCCCCGTCCACCATGGAGGAAACTTCCCTTTCACTTGAAGCGTTGGCTGCCGATCCGAAGTCGGCGCACGCATTGGAGCTGGGGGCCCTTTGGCTGGCGGGGGCGGTGGAATCGGGCCGGTGGCGGCAGGCTGCACCGATTGGCCTCTATTTCGCGAGGCTGTGGTATTTCGAGCGGCTGTATCCGCTTACGTTTGCGGTCAGCGCCTTGGGCCGGCTGACCTCACAGCGCGGCTGAATCGTCGCGCTTTTGCAGTTTCAGGAGGTGCTTTTTGACGACCTCGACCTGTTTGGTGAGCTCAAACAGCGCCTTCAAGACCTCCGCCTTGGTCGCGGCATCCGGGAGCTTTCCCGCGAGGGGATGCATCTGGGTGACCTGGGCGGCGATGCCATGGGCCAATCGGGTCAGCTCGGCGGTCTCGGGCGGAACTTGCATGGGGACAATCGGCGGCCCGAACCGGTCAGGCCTTTTGGCGCTGTTCCGCCTGCGGCACGCCTTTGCGGGTATATGGCGTGTGCAGGTTGAAATAGATGCCGCACAGGGGCCGGGGGCCGTCCGTCTGGCTGAGAATGATGGTCACGTGCCGGTCGAGGGCGATGCCGTGGCGCATTTCGGGGGCGCGGTTGAGGTAGGCATTGATGGCCTTGCTCATCAGGGACTGGAGCGAACACTCGCAGTCTTCCGGCAATTTCTCCAGGCACACGATGTGGCGCTCGTAATTCCTGAGCGCCGCGGCCATCTCTGGCGCAAACGTGTCCACGGTGATTTCCACGGCGCGGAACCTAATGGGCCGAAAGCGACAGGCAAGATTTGGCGAATCCAGACCGACGGACGGCGCGGAATCCGGATTCGAGGTCTATTTCGGCCGCAGTGCAAACTGCCGAAGCGGGTTTGCGTTTACCCCGGTCGCTTCGCATCGTTGCCGCCTGTGAATCCGATCCGGTTGCTGCTGTGGGTGTCGTGGGCCTTGCTGGTCCTGCCGGGAAGCGGTTGGGCGGCCAAACTGACCAACCAGCCGCCGGCGGATGCCTTCGTGGTGCGGCCGTTCGAGTGGATTCCGCCCTTCGCCCATCCGCGGCCGATGCCGGCCTATTTTCCGCGCGAGCAGCCCGCCGCGGCGGTGGAGCGGATGGTCTTCGGCGATGGCCGGCTCTGGCTGGTGGTCCGCCCCAGATTCGACACCAACACCCCGGCCGGGACGGGGCGGCTGTGGGTGTTCACGCCGGATCTGAACCGGCTGGAGATCGTCAAGGGAAGCCTGACCAACAACGTCATCACCGACCTGCTCAGTCATGAACGGCAACTCTGGTTGTCGGCCGTCGGCGGAATCGGGGCGATCGAGACCGGCACGTTCGCGGTGACCGGTTACGACGAAAGCCGGGGCCTGTTGGCGAGCGAGTTTGTCGGTCTTGGCCTGGCGGAAGGGGCCCTGGCGGTATTGGCCGAGACCGGTGCCCTGTTCACCAAGCCCTTTGAATCGGCGAACTTTTCCCGCCTGGCGGGACCGGCCCCGCGCTTTGCCGGGCGTGTGCCGGGCGTGCGCGGGGTTTTCGCCGCCTCGAAACAGTGGGTGCTCGCCGGCGAGGGCACCAATGTGGTGTCCCGCAACCTGCGCGCGCCCAACTGGCTGAGTTTGGGGGGCGAACTGGACCGGGGAACCCCGCGGCTGGTGCCGACGCAAATCAGCTGCGCGGTCGGCGATGGCGAGGGGGCGTTCTGGATCGGCAGCGACGCGGGGCTGCATTTGCTGGATTCCGAAACGGGTCAGGCCAGCAGCCAGTTCGCGCCGGTGCCGCTCCGGGTGGCCGGGGGATTGGGCGTGACCGCAGCTCCGGGATTTCAGCTGACCGCAACCGCCTACCGGCAGGCCGACGAGCGGGTAATGAGTGGAATCCGGGAACGCATGCGGGACCGGGCCAGGCGAGCCCGCGCCCAGCAGGAAGGCCGGGCCGTCGGCAACTGGATGAAGCCCACCAGCCGTCTGCCCGGGGCGGTCACGGCGCTGCTGCATGATGGCAAATGGCTTTGGGTGGCGTGTTCGGATCCGGCCGGACCGGGCCGCAGCCGCGTGTTGCTGTTTCACCCGGCATCACGCCGTTGGGTGGGCTGGTTCCCGCTGGGCCAACCCGTGCGCAGCCTGGCAGCCAATGGCCGATTTCTCTGGGTGGGCATGGAAGATGTCGCGGGAACCGGCGCCCCGGTGCTCGCGGCGGTGGACAAGCTGCCGTTTGTTTCGGTGCCGCAGGGACGGTGGGTTCCGGAATCCGTGACCGAGGACGATCTGGGGCCGAGGCTGGCGGCCTTGCCGATCAAGGAACGGGCCGTCCATGCGTTCTTTGGCGATGAACCGGCAAGGGTGGCCGAATTGCTCGCGCCGGACGGCCAACCGGCGCCGAATGCCGATGCCGAATCGCTGTTCCTGCTCGCATTTGCGCATGACTCGGTGGGGCTCAACCAGCCGGACCGGATGGAGCGTTTCCTCGTCCGGCTCCAGCAGGCGTATCCGCGGAGTCTTTTCACCGAACTGGCACTCAAGGTGCGGCCGCGCGCTCCAGTGCCGGCGCCAGAGCCGGTCACGGCGGAGCTGGAGGCGGCCGAACCCGAGACTCCCGAGGCGGTAATGGAACGGCGGGACCTGAACGGCGACGGCAAGCTGAATGCGGTGGAACTGCGGCTTTGGCTGGGAACCGAACTGAAGCTCGCCGACTTCGATAGGGACGGCGACGCCAAGCTGGACTTGGGCGAGGTCGCGGCGCTGCTGCAGCGGGTGAAAAAGTAGCTTCGCCTGTCCGTCGCGGTGGTTTTGGCGGGTGATTCCCGGCTTTCGTGGGCCAACGCTATCGCCGCACGGAATACCGGCGGCCGGATGCGCGCACGATTGCGCCCCGGGGTGGCGCCGGCTGAAGCGCCCACGTGGGCCGGGAAGCCCGTCCGGAAGCTCGGATTTGCCGTCTGGCCGGCCGGCTGGCAGGATTTGCGCATGCCGATCTACGTTTACGAAACCGTGTCCGCTACGCCCGGGAACCAGACCCGGCGGTTTGAAGTGAAGCAGTCGATGAACGACCGCCCGCTGACCCATGACCCGGAGACCGGACTGCCCGTCCGCCGCCTGATCTCCGGTGGTTATCTCATGCTGAAGGGGGAGGAAGCCACGCCTGGCTGCGAGAATGGCGCGTGCGACCTGCCGAAGCCGCAGCATTCCTGCGGCTCCGGTTGCGGCTGCTTTGCCGGCAACTGAGCCAATGAACCTCACGCGCCGTCCCCGCCGGCTCCGCCGAACTCCCGCCGTCCGGGAGATGGTGCAGGAGGTTCGCTTGCATCCCTCGGACCTCATCGCACCCCTGTTCGTGCAGGAGGGGCAGGGGGCACCCCAGCCGGTGGGCTCGATGCCGGACGTGTTCCGGCTGTCGTTGGCCGGTCTGGTCGCCGAATGCCGCGAATTGTCGGCCCTGGGCGTGCGCGGAGTTGCCCTGTTTCCCGTGACCCCGGCGGAGCGGAAGGACGCCCGGGCCAGCGAGGCGTTGAATCCCGACTGCCTCGTGCTGCGGGCAGTTCGGGCGGTGAAGGCGGCGGTGCCGGAACTGGTCCTGTTCACCGACATCGCCCTCGATCCCTACACCACCCACGGCCATGACGGCCTGCTGACTGCCGACGGCAGCGATGTGGACAACGACGCCACGGTCGAGGTGCTGGCACGGATGGCGGTGCTGCATGCGCAGGCCGGGGCGGACTTTGTTGCCCCCAGCGACATGATGGACGGACGCGTCGGTGCGATCCGCCAGGCTTTGGACCAGGCCGGCCAAAGCGGCACCGGCATCATGGCTTACTCGGCCAAGTTTGCGTCCGCCTTTTACGGGCCGTTCCGCGACGCCGTGGGGAGTGCCAGCGCCGCGGGAACCCGGGCCCTCGACAAGCGGACCTATCAGCTCAATCCCGCCAACCGCCGTGAGGCCATCGCGGATGCGCTGCTGGATGAGGAGCAGGGCGCCGACCTCCTGATGGTCAAGCCGGCCGGGCCGTATCTCGATGTGCTGGCGGAACTGCGCGGCCAGACCTGCCTGCCGTTGGCGGCCTACCAGGTGAGCGGTGAATACGCCCAAATCCACGCCGCGGCCCAGCTCGGCTGGCTGGATCTGGCAAAGTGCCGCGACGAATCGCTGCTGGCCATCAAGCGGGCCGGAGCGGACCTGATCCTGACGTATTTCGCGAAGACGGTGGCGCGGGGGCTTGCTGACCGGTGATCTGCCGCGGCGGCCGAACCGATGGGGAATTTCACCCTTCCTGCCGCGGCTAGTCGCGGGCCCATGGCTTCTTCAGCTGCCGGCCCAGCCGGTGGTAAAGCTCCCAGCCCCGCCGGGCGGTTGCTTCCCAGGTGAAGTGGTGTTGGACATGGGCGAGAGCCTGCCGACCAAGGCGGCGGGACAGCGCACGATCCCTGACGAGCAACGTGATCTTGGCGCCCAGGGCCGCGAGATCATTCGGGGGAACGATGAAGCCGGTTTCGCCGTCCACGACCAGTTCCGGCAGGCTGGTGGTCCGCGTGACGATGACCGGCCGGCCGTAGGCCATGCCTTCCAGCGCGACCAGTCCCAGCAGCTCCGACCGGTCGAAACCGGGCCCTTCCGAGGGCAGTGAGGTTTGCAGCACCACCGCCGCGCCCTGATAGAGTTCCCGCAGCCGGCCGTCGTCCGCATCGGTGATGAATTCCACCTCCTTGCCGGCCGCATGGGTCCGAAGGGACTCGAAGTAGGCCGGGTCGTAAGGGCGCCCGACAACCTTCAGCGGCAGTCCGGCCGGGATGCTCCGGATGACATTCAGGATGCCCTTGTGTGGCAGCAGGCGTCCGACGAAGAGCGCGTAGGCCGCGTCGGGAATCTCGGTGAGCCGGTCCGGGCGGGGAGTGCCGCCATGCAGCACGGCGGCGGGCTGCGGCCAGCCGGGGAAGGCGGTCTGGGCATGCGCCGACAGATGGGCGAGACCGTGGGCGAGGCGATGGGGGTTGAGCCGCGGGTGCACCTGCTGCAGGTAGCCGCTGAACGTCTGCCCTCCCCCGCCGATGTCGGTCAGCACAACCACCTGGCCCCGTAGCCGGGCCAGCGGGACCAAAACGTCGGAAAGCGGGGTCGGGAAACACATCAGGTGGATGACGTCGTAGTCGCGCAGCGCGCGCCACATTCCCGGGGCGGCCGGGAAGCGGAGGCCCCGGTTCTGCAGCTGGGTGACGGCGAAGTGCCGGATCGTCAGCGGCCCGTCTGCCATCGCCGCGGCCGTGAGGTCAAACAGGCCCATCGTCGTGGGCGTCAGGCCGGCCAGCGCCCGGGAATACTCGGTGCCATAGCGCTCCCCGCCGCCCACCACGCGGTTGTTCGCGAAGTATGAGCTCGGCAGGACGAGGACTTTGGGGGCGGCGGCAGTCACGGTGGAAAACGTTCAGGCACTCGGCACCGTGACGGTATCGCCTGAGCCGTTCCGCTCCAAGGGGTGAATGCGACCGGCACCGGAAGCAGCAACGAAAACGGCGCCGCTTCCGGCGCCGTTCGCTGAACTTCGTTGCGGATGCCGCCGGCTCAGCCCCCGATCATTTCCGCCACGAACGCGCGTTCCTCGACGAGTTCTTTGTTCGTGGCCGCGATCTTCGCCTTGGCGAAGTCGTCCATGGAGTAGTCCCTGATCACCTCATAGCTGCCCGGCGTGGTGGTGCGCACCGGCATGCCGGCCCAGACGTTCGGATCGAAACCATAGAGGCCGTTGGATTTCACGGCCACCGAGTGGACGGCGCCCGGGGTGACGAGGCTGCGGACGTGGTCCACCAGCGCATTGGCGGCCGAAGCCGCGGAAGACGCGCCCCGGGCGGCGATGATGGCGGCGCCCCGTTTGCCGACGGTTTCGCAGAAGGGGCCCTGGAGCCACGCGTCATCGTTGATGACCGACGCGGCCGGCTTTCCGCCGATGGTGGCGTGGGCGAAGGCCGGGAACATGGTCGGGCTGTGATTGCCGTAGATGAAGATATCCTTCACCTCGGTCAGATCCACGCCGGCCTTCTTGGCGAGCTGGGTCTGGGCACGGTTCTGGTCGAGGCGGACCATGGCGGTGAACCGCTCGGCCGGGAGCCGCCGGGCCTGGGAGGCGGCGATCATGCAGTTGGTGTTGGCCGGATTGCCGACCACGGCAACCCGGGCATCCGCTGCGGCGACTTCGTCAATCACCTTGCCCTGGGCGATGAAGATCTTGCCGTTGTCCTTGAGCAGGTCGGCCCGCTCCATGCCCGGTCCGCGGGGCTTGGCCCCGACCAGCAGGCACCAGTTGGCGTCCTTGAATCCCACGGCCGGGTCCGACGTTTGCACGATTCCCTTGAGGAGCGGGAAGGCGCAGTCGTCCAGCTCCATCGCCACGCCGTTGAGGGCCGCGAGGGCCTTCTCGATGGGCGCCTCGATGAGCTGGAGGATGACGGGCTGATTCGGACCGAACATCGCGCCGGAGGCGATGCGGAAGAGCAGGGAATAGCCGATCTGGCCGGCGGCGCCGGTCACGGCAACACGGATGGGTGCATTCATGAATTGATCGAAGACGCGCGGAGTATGCGGGCGGGTAGCGTCGCCGCAAGCGGCCACTGCGGGCCCCAAGGCGCGGAGGTCCGCCCACCCAAGCAAGCGGGACGCCTGCGGCCCGGCCTGCTGGAAGCCGGCGCTACGCCGTAGCGCAGGCCTCCGGCCTGCCGTATCGCCGGCGTCCCGCCGGCCCCGTGGGCGTCGTCGCGTCGCTTGCGGCGGTTCCGCCGGCTGTGCTTCACTCCGCGTCCCCGGGAGGGTGGACTTTCCTGTCCGCCGGGCGGGTTGGAAAACCCGCCCTCCCGGCATCACGCACATGGAAGACACGAATTCGCTCATCGAACAGCGCCAGGCCAAGCTCGCCGCCCTCCAGGCGAAGGGCATCAACCCCTTCATGAACAAGTTCACACCCGACCGCGGGTGTGGCGAGGCGCGCGCCGGCCTCAAGGCGTGGTTCGACGCGAAACAGACCGACCCCGCGACCACCGTCGGCCTGGCCGAAGGCACCGCCGTGAAGCTCGCCGGCCGCATCACCGCCCACCGCGACATGGGCAAGAGCCAGTTCCTCGACCTCAAGGATGTCTCCGGACGCATCCAGCTCTACGCCCAGAAACAGGCGCTCGGCGACGAACAGTTCGAGATCTTCAAACACCTCGACCTCGCGGACTTCATCGGCGTCGAGGGCACGCTGTTCGTCACCCGTGCGGGCGAACCCAGCCTCAAGGTCGAGAAGTTCACCATCCTCGGCAAGGCGCTGCGGCCGCCGCCGGCGAAGTGGGAGGGCCTGGCCGACACCGAGATCCGTTACCGCCAGCGTTACCTCGACCTGATCGCGAACGACGACGTGAAGGGCGTCTTCCTCAAGCGCTCCGCCATCGTCCGCGAGATCCGCGCCTTCTTCCACGAACGCGGCTACGTGGAGGTCGAGACGCCCGTGATGCAGGCCATCCCCGGCGGCGCGGCGGCGCAGCCCTTCATCACCAAGCACAACGCGCTCGGCTGCGACTTCTACCTGCGCATCGCGCTGGAGCTTTACCACAAGCGCCTGCTCGTGGGCGGCGTGGACCGGCTGTTCGAGATCGGGAAGAACTTCCGCAACGAGGGCCTGTCGCGCCGGCACAACCCCGAGTTCACCATGCTCGAAGCCTACCAGGCCTTCGGCGACTACGAGACGATGATGGAGACGGTGGAGTCGCTGGTGTGCCGCCTAGCCGACCGCGTTGTGGGGTCGCTTCGCATTCCATCCTTGCCGCAAAGGAAGGAGGTGCTTGGCCGGAACATTCTGGAGGCGTTGGCGCGTTTCTCCGACGAAGACTTTATTGCGATGCTTGATGCCACAACGGATGCAAACAAGCAGGCCCTGCAGGATTCCCTACTGGCACCGCTTCGCACTATCCGGAATCGGCTGCACGCTCCGGAATTATTGTCAGTGGATGAGGGGGATGACGGCGCATTTTCGAAGGCTGTTTCTGCAGCACTAGCCGCTTTGTCAGAGGCTAAATCCATTTGCGATGCGTGGATTATCGATCGTTCAGATGTCCTCCCGACGATCAAGGATTGGCAACGGTGCCTTGAAGTGTGGATCAATGACTTGAGGAGGGTTTCTCGCCCGATTGATCTTCGTGGCCCTTGGAAGCGGGCCCGTTACAAGGATCTTGTTCGTATTGTCGGCGGACATGACTGGTTCGACGTTTCTTCCGAAGAACGCCGTCGTCGTGCAATCGAAGACCTCAAGCTCGCTGGTGACATCGCGGCCGGCTACGAGGACTTCGAGGTGACCGGCGCCGTGTTCGAGAAGCTGATCGAGCCGACCTTAATCAATCCCACGTTCGTCACGCACCTGCCCAAGGAACTCGTGCCGCTCGCCAAGCTCTCGCCCGACGACCCGACCACCGTCGAGGTCTTCGAATGCTGTATCAACGGCCAGGAAATCTCTCCCGGCTACACCGAGCAGAACGATCCCATCGCCCAGCGCGACGTGCTCGAACACCAGGCCGGCGGCGAACAACAGAAGCTCGACGAGGACTTCCTGGTGGCGCTCGAACACGGCATGCCTCCCGCGGGCGGCATCGGCATCGGCATCGACCGCCTTTGCATGATGCTCCTCGGCCAGGAAAGCATCCGCGACGTGATCCTCTTCCCACAGCTGAAGCCGAAGACCTAACCTAGGGCAGGCTGCCAGCCTGGGGCGGAGCAGCATCGCATGAACTGGAACCCTGAGCAGATTCTGGAGGTTTTGGACGTTTGCTGCGACGGCTTCACGTTTCCGATGCTGAACAACGGCTACGTCTATCTGGCGGCCACTCGGCTGTCGCTGTTCCGTTCGGCGTTGGATTGGGCGCTAACGATTGAGGTCTTCGGCTTTTCCCCGAGGTCAGGGGTGCCGGATACGTGCATCTACACCTTTGGCAGCCGGCTCCGAAATCGCCCGCAGCCCGGCGACTACGTCAGCCGCGAAGCCTACGACTTGCATCTGGCGAACAATCCCTACAACGAGTCGGGGTTTGTCTTTCCGGTTGAGGTGGGTGAATGGCTCGACGGTGAGGACGTTTCCGCGAACGCGTCGCGCATTGTGGTTCGCAACGAATCGTTGTTGTTGCCAGGTCGTGCCCAATATCAGGAGGTGGGAATCGAACTGGATCCAGGTGAACCCATCCGGGTGTTTCAACTGTGCCGATTCCTCGCGAGCAAGCGCCGGGCGATGGTGCTGGCCACTGAGGCAGAGCTGCGCGTGAATGTTCCTGAGGATTTAGAGTTGATGCTTCAGCTCAACGAGTGGAACCACCCCGACGTGGCGGACGAGAGTTGCCGACCAAGCGGGTCCGAAACGTTTCAACTCCTGGCGCGGACATTGGTCACTGGCGATGCATCGGCATATCGGCCGACATTGTCTCCCAATACCCATTGGAAGAATTGGCCAGAAGGTGGCACCCTTTGATGTTCCCGATTGGGACAGTCTCGGCGACGTGATCCTCTTCCCGCAGCTCAAGCCGAAGGCGTGGGTGCCCGTTGCCAAAGCTCGGCCAGTCAGTAGGCTGCCGGCCATGACGACGATTGCGGCCGAACTAGACCAGAGACTTCAGCAGCTTGATCCCGTCACCGCTGCATCCGTCGAGCGCTTGGTGCGGGATGCGCTGCAACTGGCCGAACAGCGGCCGGCTTCAGTGCCGAGGGAATCGCACAGTGAATTCATCCAACGTATTCGCGGATCGTTTGGCGATGAGCCGTTCGAGCGACCAGCCCAGGGGGAGTTTGAGAAGCGCGAGGACTGGTGATGGCCTGGCTACTGGATACCAACGCCTGGATTCAATTCCTCAAGCCCGGTCAGGCCGCCGGGCAGTCCATCGCGAATCGCCTGTCCGAGCTTGAGGAAGGTGACGTCCTGCTTTGCGCCGTGGTGAAGGCCGAACTGTGGCACGGTGCGGAAAAATACAGCCTCCGGGAGGTCCGGTTGGCACGGCTGGCCGAAGTCTTTGGCCGTTACCGCTCACTGCCCTTCGATGACGCTGCCGCACGGCATTACGCGGTCATCCGGCACGAGCTGGAATCCCGCGGCCTGCTCATTGGCCCGAATGACCTGAAAATTGCCGCGATCTGCCTGGCGCACCGATTGACGCTGGTGAGCAGCAACACGGAAGAATTCAGCCGGGTTCCCGGTTTGCGGGTCGAGGATTGGAGCCGCGCGTGAGGCCTGCGGCGGTGCAGCTTGCTTTGGCCGGATGGTGGCCGGTCGGTGGCGTATCCGCGACGTGATCCTCTTCCCGCAGCTCAAGCCGAAGGCGTAAGCCAAAGTGCTGCCGGCGTCCCGCCGGCAGAGGTCTCCCTCGCCAGTGCGCAAACGAGTCCACCACACCGCCCGCGGCCCAGCTTGCGAAGGCCGGACCTGCCAGCGCGACACTGACACCACTTCGGGCGGCTCCGAATACGGTCCTTGGTTGGAATCGCACCCTCGCGCGACGGGTTACTTGCTCCCAAGTTTCTCCTTCAGCGTCGCGAGCCGCGTGTTCCAGTCCGACCAGTCGGTTTGCCACTCGCTGCCCTGGTAAAGTTCCCGGGCCTTGGCCCAGACGGCTTCTGCTTGGGCGAGATGCTTCTTAGCCTCGTCTTTCTTCCGCCAGCGCAGGCAGGCTTCGGCGAAGGCGAGATGATGTTCCGGGTTGTGGGGCGCCAGCCTGACTGCCTGTTCGAAATGGTGGCGGGACTTGTCGTTGCTGCCGACCGATAGCGGCCAGCCCGGGGCATTGAGGTAAAGGTATGCCAGCGATCGGTCGGGGCCGGCGTCACTCACGGTGGCGTCGAGCGCGCGGGCCGCGAGGAGGTGAGCCTCCATCTCGCGGACGAGCTTGAGCGCGCTCATGCCCCGGGTGCTGGCCAGTTGGCCGAGGTTGAGCGCGAGGTAGTATTCCAATCCTGCTTCTTGTGGGTGCAGCCGGAGCCCGGCCTGTGCCACCGCAATGCCGTCCTCGGCGAACTTCGCCTTGGCGGTGCCGTTGGTGGCGACGGTGGTGCCCTCGAAACAAAGGCGCGCCACCCGCACGGCCATGGCCGCGTTGGTGGGACTGGTTGCTAGCTCGGCCCGGGCGGCCGCGAGCCGGTCGGATAGGGGCGGCGCGTTGGTGGCCAGCGGGGCGGAAAAAGTGCGGGCGAAACCCAGAATCAGGGCGATCGCGACCGCCATGCCGCGGGCGACGCGAACGTAAAATCGCGCCATTGCCGGAAAATCAGCTTGCCCAGTCATCGTTGGCCTCACTATACCGTCGCGGTCTGTCACTGGCAGTAATGGTTTCCATCTTGATTCAACTTCAACCGGAGAGGGTCGCTTGAGCCGTCCGTTCCCCTCTCGTAATCCCCCTCCACCCCTTCACCGGATCAACGGCAAGATCCGCGCCCGTGAAGTTCGCGTCATCGGCCCCGACGGGCAACAGGTGGGCGTGATCCCCTTGGGCCAGGCGATTGTCATGGCGCAAAACGCCGGGCTGGACCTGGTGGAGATCGCGGCGACCGCCATCCCGCCCGTGTGCCGGATCGTGGACTACGGCAAGTTCAAATACGAACTGTCGAAGAAGGAAAAGGAGGGCAAGAAGCACCAGCACTCCAGCGAAGTTAAGGAAATCCAGCTTTCGCCGACCATTGACCCGCACGACTTGGGGATCAAAAGGGATCACGCCACCGACTTCCTCTGCGAGGACATGAAGGTGAAGGTGTCCCTCCGGTTCCGCGGCCGGCAGATGGCCCACACCGAGATCGGCATGGGCGTGGTGGAGAAGTTCCTGCGCGACTTGGCGCCTTGGGGCCATCCGGACAACCAGCCCAAGCTCGTCGGCCGCTCGATCAACGTGATGATCAGCCCGCTCCCGAAGCAAAAGCGGGCCAAGCATCCGAAGGAAGGTGCCGCCGGCGCTCCGGTCAAACCGGTGGTGCCGCCCGCGGCGCCCGTTTCGCCTCCGGCTCCCAAGCCGCCCGGCGGCGTGATTCGCGCGGACCGAGTTCCGACCGATGCGGCGTCAAAACCGGCCGCCTTCGGCGATTCGCCGTTTGCCGGGCTGGAAGTTCCGCCGCCGGCTCAATAGGCGCCGGCAGACAGCGAAAGATTCAAGGCCGCACCGAGCGTGCGGCTTTTCTTTTTTCTACGGACGGATACACCGACGGCCGTGATCCCCTCTCTCCGGTTGGCGATGTGGCTCTTGGCGGCGATCCAGGCGGTGGCGGCAACCGTGCGGTTGGACGCCCCGACCAATGCGGTGGCCCGGCCTGTCTCGATCGTATCGTTTGCGGTTCCCCCGGGGCTGCGGGCAGCCACCGCGCTGGAGTTGAAGCAGGTCCGCCGGCGCTGGCCGGTCCAAATCGCGTCCGATGGAACCGCCAGCGCGGTCGTGGCCGGAACACTTGAGGCGGCGACCGGAAAGGGAACGCTGCTGGCCGCGAACTCGCCTGCTCCAGAGAAAGGGGCGCAGGCAGTCCAAGCCGACGGCCGGATTGAGCTTCGTCTCGGCGACCGTTTGGTCGCGGCCTACCGCACCGAGGGGGCTCTTCCACGTCCGGGCATCGCCGAGGCGTTTCGGCGGGGCGGATACCTGCATCCGCTGCTGACTCCCGGAGGCCGGCAGGTCACGGACGATTACCCCTCGAATCACCTGCACCATCACGGCGTGTGGACCGCGTGGACCAAAACTGCCTTCCAAGGCCGCACGCCGGATTTTTGGAATATGGGCGACCGCAAGGGACGGGTGGAATTCGTGGCGGTGGAAGAGGTCTGGGGCGGACCGGTCCACGCCGGCTTTCGGGCGCGGCACCGGCAGGTGGACCTGACGGCCACGCCTCCGGTTACGGCCTTGGAGGAGTCTTGGGAGGTGCGCCTGTTCAACCTCGGTCCGGAGCTGAACCGGAAACTGCATTTGCTGGAGCTGATCTTCACCCAACGCTGTGCCACTGAGGCACCCTTGGAACTGCCGGAGTATCACTACGGCGGACTTGGGGTGCGGGGTAACTGGGCGTGGAACGGCGTCGGAGCCAGCCGCTGGCTGACGTCCGACGGCATCGCCGACCCGATCAAGGGCAACGCGACGCGGGCGCGGTGGTGCTGGCTGGGCGGCTCGCTCGACGGCGGGGTGGCCGGGGTGGGAATCCTCGGTGCCGCGGAAAACTTTCGGGCGCCGGAACCGGTCCGGTTGCATCCAAACGAGCCCTTCTTCTGTTTTGCGCCGTCGCAGGGCGGGCCGTGGTCCGTCCGGCCTGCGCAGCCGCATGTGGCCCGGTATCGGTTCGTGCTCACGGATGGCGAGCCGGATGCCCAGTTGCTCGACGGGTTGTGGGATGACTTCGCCCGGCCGATGGCGGTGACCTTTGGCAAATGAGCGAAGACGCGGTTGAAGCGATGGATTCGGTCCGATTGGGCTTTGACGGAGCGCGGGGGGAGTTCGCACGCTGGCGTGCGGAATGTTGAATCACCTGTGGCTGGGCATGCTCGTCGTTGCCGTGCTGGTGGGCGGCTTCACCGGCCAGCTCAAGGGCATGGCGGATGGCGCGATTGATTCCGCCAAGACCGCGGTGACGCTGGCGCTGGGGCTGATCGGCGTGATGACGCTCTGGCTGGGCATCATGCGGCTCGCGGAACGGGCCGGCCTTGTCTCCGTGCTTGCGCGGGTGCTGCGGCCGCTGTTGCGCCGGCTTTTTCCCGACGTGCCGCCGGACCATCCCGCCATGGGCTCGATGGTGATGAACATCGCCGCGAACGTGCTGGGCCTGAACAACGCGGCCACGCCGCTGGGGCTGCGGGCGATGCGCGACCTCGAATCGCTCAACCGGCATCCGGGCACCGCCACCAACGCGATGTGCACGTTCCTCGCGATCAACACCGGCTCGGTGCAGCTCATTTCGGTCAACGCCATCGCGGTCCTCGCGGCGGAGGGCTCGAAGAACCCCACAGCGATTGTGGGCACGACGCTGGTGGCCACGTTCTGCTCGTCCGTCGCTGGCTTGGTGGTGGTGAAGGTGCTGGAACAATTCTCCCCGCTGCCCGCAGGCGAAGCCCGAGCGCAGGGGGACGCTACGCGTGAAGTCAGCGAACCGGTGGCGGCCGTGAAGGAATCCGCCCTCGCGCCGTTGACCGGCATTCGTTGGCTGGCGCTGGCGCTGTTTGTCGGCGCCTTTGGCTGGTTCCTCGTGCGGGCGGTTTTTCCGGCCACGCTCGGCCTCGCGGTGCCGGCGGACATGGTAGGGCAGGCCGCGTGGATTCGCCTGCTCAATGCGGTCTCCATCCTGGCGGTGCCGTTCATGGTCGCGTTCTTCCCGTTTTACGCCTGGCTGCGGAAACTGCCCGTGTATGAGGAATTCGTCGAAGGCGCGAAGGACGGTTTCGGCGTGGCGGTCCAGATCATTCCCTACTTTGTGGCCATGCTCGTGGCGATCGGCTGCCTGCGGGGCGCGGGTGTCATCGAACTTTTCACCCAATGGCTGACGCCCGTGCTCACTGCGGTGAGCTTCCCGCCGGAACTTGCCCCCATGGCGCTCATCCGGCCGCTAAGCGGTAGCGGTTCGTTGGCCGCGCTCTCGGATTTGGTCAAGACGCTCGGCCCCGATCATCTGGTCACACGGATGGCCGCAACGCTCTTCGGCAGCACGGAGACGACTTTCTACATCGTGGCCGTGTATTTCGGGGCCGTGGCGGTCCGCCGGACACGTCACGCCATCTGGGCGGGCCTCGCAGCGGACTTGGCCGGAATTATCGCCGCGGTAATCGTCTGTCGGCTGGTTTGGGGCTGATCCTTCCGGCTCAGCGCGCGCCGGCGAAGGCGACGAAGTTCTGCAGCAACCGCAGGCCGACCTGCTGGCTTTTCTCCGGGTGGAACTGGGTCGCCCACACGTTGTCGCGACAAATGGCGGCGGCGAAGTTCTGACCGTATTCTGTGCGGCCGGCTACGATCGCGGGTTCCTCCGGCTGCGGATAGAAACTGTGGACGAAATAGAAATGGCTGCGGTCCGGGATGCCGGCAAAGAGCGGGCCGCCGGCAGGGGTAATCTCCACTTCGTTCCAGCCGATCTGCGGAATCTTGAGATGCGGCTCGGCGGCGGTCGGTTGGAAGCGGACGACCGGTCCACGGAAGATCCCGAGACCCAGGGCGCAGGAATTGAATTCGGCGCTGCGGTCGAAGAGCGCCTGATAGCCGACACAGATGCCGAGGAACGGCCGGCCGGCCGCGATCCAGTCCTTTACGGCGCCATCAAGTTCTTGGCGACGGATGGCGTTGAGGCAGTCGTCGAATGCGCCGACGCCGGGCAGGACGATGCCGCGGGCGTTCCCCAGCCCGTCGGGGCGGGCAATGCGCTGCACCTCGGCACCGGCCGCGCGCAGGGCCTTTTCAACGCTCCGGATGTTGCCGGCGCCGTAATCAAGCAGGGCAAGCATAGTCAGAATTTTCCGCCGGCCTTGTTGGTGACCGCCACGAATTCGTCCGCGGCCGTGGCGAGGTAGTCTTCGATCTTGGCGACGATCTCCGGATGGGCGGCCGCGACGTTGTTGGTTTCGCCGAGATCGGTGGCGAGATCGAAGAGTTCGAGTGGCTTGTCCGGGGCGAGCTTCAGGCCCTTCCAGTCGCCGGTCCGGGCGGCCTTCTGATAGCCGCGTTCGTGGAACTCCCAGTAGAAGAAGTCGTGCTGGTTCGTCTGCTTGCGCCCGAACAGCGAGGGCGCGAAGGAAATGCCGTCCAGCTTGCGGGGTTTGGCGGCCCGGCCGATCTCGGCCAGCGTGGGCAGCACGTCCCAGAATGCGATGGGCTGGCTGTTGGTGACGCCCGCGCGGATCTGGCCGGTCCAGCGGGCGATGAACGGCACGCGGATGCCGCCTTCGGTGAGATCCCGCTTGATGCCCCGGAGCGGTCCCGAGCTCTGGAAGAACGCCGGCTTCACACCGCTTTCCTGGTGCGGACCGTTGTCGCTGGTGAAGATCACCAGGGTGTCCTCGTCGATTTTCCGGCGCTTCAGGTCGGCCATCAGGGTGCCCACCATCGAGTCGAGGTAAGTGATCATCGCCGCCTTGCCCTTCTCGGGGCCGGGCCACGGTTCCCTGGCGTAATCGCCGAGGGAGGGAACCTCCATTCCGTTCGTGCCGCGCTCGTTGTTCGCGTGCGGGAGGGTCGGGGCAAGGTAGAGGAAAAACGGCTGATCCTCGTGGATACGGACGAAATTGGTGGCGAACTTCGTGAGCCATTCGTGGGCGTATTCGGTGCGCCGGCCGCCGGTGTTGCCGGGCAGTTCAAACCGGTCGTTGTTCCGCCACAGAAAGGATGGGTAGTAGTCGTGGGCGTGGGACTGGTCCAGCCAGCCCAGATACTCCTCGAAGCCCTGCTGGTTCGGGTGGCCTGTGGTGCCTTCCCAGCCCAGCGCCCATTTGCCCACGGCGCCGGTGCGGTAACCGGCGGTTCGCAGCGCCTCGGCAATGGTCACGTCATCGGGTTCGAGCGGCACCTGGGCATTCGAACGGATGCGGGAATGCCCCGTGTGTTTGCCGGTCATCAGCGAACACCGGCTGGGCGCGCAGACCGTGTTGCCGGCATAGGCCTGGGTGAACTTCATGCCCTCCGCCGCCAATCGGTCGAGGTTCGGGGTCTTGATCGTGGTCTGCCCGTAGCAGCCCAGGTCGCCGTAGCCGAGGTCGTCCGCCACGATCAGGACGATGCTGGGCAGCGTGGTGCGCCGGGACGGCTTGGCCGGCGAAGCCATCAGGGCGGCTCCGGTCCACGCGCAGAGCAGCGTGGCCAGGGCGAAGCGAAAACTCAGCATGCGGCGAGCGTAGCGGTTGGGACGCGAAATCTCCAGCGGCGGGGTCAGGCCGCGGGCGTCGCCGCCTTGGCGGGCCGCACCAGTGCCCCGAGAATCGCCCCGACGATCAGCATGGCGACCGAGTTGTAGGCGGCGTTGAGCAGGAGCCAGGGCCACGGCTGGAACCAGTAGATGCCGTCGCCGAGGTTGGCGTAGTTCACGACCGCGACGCCGGCGAGCGTCACCAGCAGCAGGCGTTGGCCGAAGCGCTGAAGGTTGGCGAGGCGCAGGGTGATTGCGAGGAGCAGGGTGGTGAACCAGCCGTGCAAAAAGCCCAGCGCCAGGGTGGTCGGGTTCATGGCCTCCGCACCGTCCTTGCGATAGTGGATGGTGGCGATCGGTCCGCGCCGGTAGGCCTCGGCTTCCTCCTTGGGGTCCGCGCTCCGTCCGGGCACGAGATAAAGTCCGTCGTTGGGCAGGTGTTCCCGCAGCGCCTTGGCGAGCGCTTCCGGCCCCTGGCTGGTCTTCTCGATGTAGGCGTAGGGCGTGGGGCAGGTCCAAAACGCGGCGCCGAAGCCGAACAGCACCACGGCGGCGACAAAACTTCCCAGCAACGTGCGGATCATGTGTTTTTGGCGCCGGACTGGCGCCAGCCCACTCAACGCCCACGCCGCCGGAGTTTCAATCCGCGAATCGGGGGGAAACGAAAACGCCGAACCGGTTCGGTTCGGCGTCTTCGGGTGAGAAGGGCGGACGTTCAGGACCGCGGCGGCAGAACCTTGTCCACCTTGCTCTTTTCGAGCACCACGTAGTGGGGCAGGCCGTTAACGTAGGGCACCTTGACCTCGCCCTCGATGAGCGGCGCGGCGTATTCCACGAACTTCTCGTTCGGCATGAACCCGTCCTCGCTGATCCAGTCGCGCGGGATGAAGTGCTCGACGTTGGCGATGTTCGCCAGGTCTTCGAGCTCGATGGCCCAGCGGTAGGGATTTGTGCTCAGGCGGACGATCTTGGGCATGAAGCCGGACTGTCCGTTCACCGCGGCCTTCACGGCGGCGGCGCCGCAGGCGAACGCCTCGTCGGCATCGGTCTGGCTGGCGATGTGGGCGGCCGCCCGCTGCGCGTAGCCGAGCAGGACGGTGCGGGTCTTGAGGTTGAGGCGTCCCTGGACGATCTCCTTGAGCTTCTCGCTGGCGCCCGCGAGCACGGCATGGCCGAAGGCGTCCAGCCGGGTCTTGTCGGCACCGATCTCCTCGCCGTGCTTGTCCTTCACGCCTTCGCCGCAGACGACGATGCAGTATTTGTAGGCGGCGACGGTCTCCTTCACCCGGGCGAGGAAGGCGTCCTCGTCGAACGGGATTTCCGGCAGGAGGACGATGTGGGGCGGGTTCGCGGGGTTGCCCTGCTTGGCGAGCACAGTGCCGGCGGCGATCCAGCCGGCCGCACGGCCCATGACCTCGATGATGCAGCAGGAGCCGTCATCCGTGGCCATCGATCCGACGTCGAAGCCGACTTCGGTGACCGTGGCGCAGTTGTATTTGATGACGGAACCGTAGCCGGGGCAGTGGTCGGTCTTCGGCAGGTCGTTGTCGATCGTCTTGGGCACGCCCATCACCCGCATGTCGTAGCCGCGCTTGACGGCCTCCAGGTGGATCTTGTGGGCGGTGTCCTGCGAATCGTTGCCGCCCGCGTAGAAGAAGTAGCGGATGTTGTGGGCGTTGAAGATCTCGAACAGGCGGTCCATGTCCTTCGCGGCCTGTTCGGGCTTCTTCTGGAAATTGATCTTGTAACGGCAGGTGCCGAGCGCCGCGGCCGGGGTGTATTTCAGGCCCTCGATGGCGCTGCGCTTCTCGTCGCCGAGGTCGATGATCTCCTCGTTCAGGATGCCGAGGATGCCATTGAGGCCGCCGTAGATGTTCTCGATGCACTCATGCCGTCCCGCTTCGGTGATGACGCCCGCGACGGAGGCGTTGATGACGCAGGTCGGCCCGCCGGATTGGGCGACCAGAAGATTGCCGTTGAGTTCAGCCATAAGAGATTGCCGTTGAAAAACGGGCGAACCTTGCCCGACGCCGGAAGCCGCCCGCAAGCTGCGAATGCGGAAACGCAGCCGGCGGGGGAGGCCTTCCTTGGGGAGCGTGACCCCACCTGCGGGCTTTTCGCGGCGGTCCGGCTGTCGCAGTCTCGCGGCGATGTCAGTCCCGCCAACTTCGCCCGCCGGGGCGCCGCCGGCCCTGAGCAAGAGCCAGATCTTCGTCCGCCGGCTGGGCAGCACGGTCTTTCTCTGGACGATTGTGCTGACCGCGATGTTCTCGACCAACGCCCTCGTGGCCAACTGGGTGTTCCTCGGCCTGATGGTGCTGCTGGCGGTGACCGGCTTGCTGGAGTTCTACGGTCTGGTGGAGAAGCGCGGACTGGTGAGTTTCCGGTGGTTCGGCGTGGTCACCGGCGTGGTGCTGATGGCGGCCACCCACTTCTACGTCGCCAATGCCAGCGGGCACCAGCTCCGTGCGGGCAAGCCGAATGACTTCGAGACCGGCATTCTGGTGCTGTTCGTCCTGGGGCTGTGCGTGCGGCAGTTCGTGGCGAAGAACAATCCCAATGGCCTCGCGGGCATCGCCACGACCCTGCTCGGGCTGATGTATGTGCCGTGGCTGCTGAACTTCATCCAGAAGATCAACTACCTGCCCGGCATCGAGGGGCGCTTTTTCGTGCTGTTCTTCATCATCGTCACGAAGTTCAGCGATCTCGGCGCCTATGTCACCGGCTCGCTTATCGGCCGGCACAAGATGATTCCGCGGATCAGTCCGGGGAAAACGTGGGAGGGATTCGGCGGGGCCATCGTCATCTCGACCGGGGCCAGCATGCTGTTCGTGAAGCTCGCGGGCGCGCACATGGCACCGATGAACTGGGTGCATGCCGTCGTGCTGGGGGTGATCCTCAGCGTGGCAGCCGTGATCGGTGACCTCATCGAGTCGCTCTTCAAGCGTGAGGCCGGGGTGAAGGATTCCGGCAAGTTCTTCCCGGGGATCGGCGGCATTCTCGACCTGCTGGACAGTCTGCTGTTCAACGCGCCGCTGATGTATCTCTACCTGCGGCATGTGATGCGGGTCGGCGCCTGACGGGGGCGGCCCGGATCACGGCGCAGGGGCGGGGGCATTCAGCCAGTTCCGCACGTCGGGCCGAAGTTCCTCGAACTGGAACGGCGCCGTTTCGTGGATGCCGTTGGTGAGGTGGCGGTAGCTGCTGCCGGGAAGGGCTGCGGAATGCAGCCGTTTCACCGCCGCAGGTGGCGCGATGGGATCATGGTCCGTGGCGATGAACAGGGCTGGCACCGGGTGCTCAGTCAGCCAGCGAATCGGGTCCAGTTTTCCCGGACCGACCCCGACTACGGCCGGCAATCGGGCGGCGGCACGCTGAACCCAGCCCCGGGGAATCCAGCGCGCGTAACCGTCGCGGATGGCCAGCACAGCCGGCTCCAGTTCGGCATACGGTGTCAGGGCGATCACACGCTCCAGCCGGGCGTCTTCGCCGGCCCACTTCAGGGCGAGCGCGGCGCCATAGGAGGCCCCCAGCACTGCGACCGGCCGGGGCAGTTCGCCGTGCCGGTCGAGGTAGTTCGCCAGTTGTCCCAGATCGAGGCTTTCCCGGGCGCCGAAGAAGACCTGTTTCCCGGTGGAGGCCCCGTGGCCGCGCAGGTCCACCAGCACGCAACGCCAGCCGTCACCGGCCAGCGTCAGCGCCCACTGGAGCATGGTGTTGGCATCCACACCGTAGCCGTGCAGCAGGAACAGGGTGCCGCGCGGGGCGGCCGTGAAACCGTTCGTGGGACCGGGCACGCTGGCGCGGAAATCGAAGCGGTAGCGGCGTTTCGCGCCGTCCGGCCAGTTGGTGCTGGTGATGTGGAAGCCGTAGTCCGCCGGCGGGACGACGCGGTAACTCAGCTTCGCCGCGGGCGGCCCGACGGTGATTTCCCGGGCCGGGAAATGGGTCAGCCACCGTTCGGGAAAGCTGTAATAGACCAGCGGCTCGGGTCCGAGGACGCGGGGAAACGTGTTGGGAGCCTGCCGCATCCGGTGCGCCAGCCAGGCCGAAGGCGAGCAGCCGGTCAGCAGCATCAGCAGGCCCGCGAACAAAACCCAAGCCCGGCATCGACGAAGCGCGCCGACCCGGCTTACCCTGCCGAAAAGAGCCCCTGACGCGATGAAGCACGCCCCACTCCATCCTGCCGGACCGCGCGGATTCACCCTGATCGAACTGCTGGTCGTCATCGCCATCATCGCCATTCTGGCGGGCATGTTGCTGCCGGCGCTGGCGAAGGCGAAGGAAAAGGCCAAGGCCACCGCCTGCATCAACAGCCTCCGGCAGATGGCCATCGCCCAGGCCACCTACGGTTCCGACCATCAGGGCAAGTTCACGCCGACTTTTGCGGTCCGCGGCTCCAACGTGGAGCGCAAGGCGTGGTTCAACTTCCTCGCGCCGTTCACCCAGACGACCAACCTCATCCTCTGCCCGTCGCGCACCAAGAAGTTCAAGGAACTGGTGGCGCTCTACCCGAGCGACCAGCAGGACAAGGCGGTATCGAACTATATGATGAATTTCGGGGTCGGTGGCTGCGACTGGCCCGGCACCTGGGATGCCAGCAGGTATCCGCAGGCGAAGGACGGTTCGATTCGGAATCCTTCGGCCACGGTTCATCTCACCGATGGCGGCAGCCAGCCCAAGGCCAACCGGGACCCGCTCACCTGCGTCACCGAGAAGTCGCCGGAAAAGGCGGGCGCATGGGTGCTGCACGACCCGATCAACAGCACCCCTTGCGACGGTTGCGTGACGGTCCCCTCCACCCAGGACCCCAACTGGGGCGGGCCGCACCTGCGGCACAGCACGCGCAGCAACGTTTCGCTGGCGGACGGGCACGTCGAGGCGCTCAAGGCTTCACGCTGGTATTTCGGCGGCTCCGGCTGGCTGAAGGCCGATGTCGGCGGCCAGTAGCGTTTTCAACCAGCCTCCGGTGACCTCGCCGGCAGCGCCCAAGCGTGCTCGTTTCCTGGAGATTCCGGGATCGCGAGAACGGGTTGGAATCCGGATCAGGACACGGCGGCTTCACCACGGCCGAAGCCATTCGCCGAAGTCACCCTTCCGCCTTCGAATCGCGGCTCAGCAGGTCAGCCACGGCCTGGCGCGGATTCTTGCCGGCGTAAAGCATGGCGTGGACCTCGGTGATGATGGGGCAGGGGACATCCCGGCGCCGCGCCAACTCCAGGGCGCTGGCGGCGGTCGGGTGCCCCTCTACGGCGGACTGGGTCTGGGCCAGGATCGTTTCCACCGGCTCCCCGCGGCCGATGCGTTCGCCGAAGGTCCGGTTGCGGCTCAGCTTGCTGAAGCACGTGACGGTCAGGTCGCCCACACCGCTGAGGCCGGCGAACGTCTCCGCGCGCGCGCCGCACGCGACCCCGAGGCGGGTGATCTCCGCCAGACCGCGGGTGATGAGCGCCGCCTTGGAATTGTCCCCAAAGCCGAGCCCGTCACAGACGCCGGCCGCGATGGCGATGACGTTCTTGAGCGCCCCGCCCAGTTCGACTCCGGCCAGATCGTCGCTGCGGTAAACGCGGAAGGCGGGTCGGTGGAACAGCGCCTGCACCTGCTTCGCCAGGTCGGCGTCGTGGGCGGCGGCCACGACTGCGGTCGGAATGCCGCGGGCGACTTCGGCGGCCAGGGTCGGCCCCGACAGCGCCGCGACCGGCGCGGAGGGAATCGCCGCGGCAATCACGCCGCCCATCGTGCGGCCGGTGCCGGCCTCGATCCCTTTGGTGGTGCTGATGACGGGGCCGGAAAATCCCGTCAGCCGGGCCGCCGTGGTGGCCAGGGCCTTAGAGGGGACCGCGAGCACAAGGGCCGCGGCATCGCGGCTGGCCCGGGCCAAGTCCGCCTCGAACCGCCAGTCGGCGGGCAGGCTCACGCCGGGAAGATAACGGCGGTTTTCCCGCTGGCGGGCCGTTTCGGCGAGATGCTCCGGGTTGTGTCCCCAGACGGTGACGTCATGGCCGTTTTGGGAAAGCACGATACCCAGGGCGGTTCCCCACGCGCCCGCCCCGACGAGGGTCACGTTCATGGTTTCGCCTCCGGCGGCGGCGTGCCCGGGTTCTTCTTGCCGATCCGGTTCTCGGTTCCGGCCAGCAGGCGCTCGATGTTGGGCTTGTGTTTCCAGATCGCGAGCAGGCCCAGCAGCAGGTTCAGGCCGATGATAGGCAGCGGCTGCCGGGTCAACACGGTGGCCACGGGCAGGATTCCGGCGGCGCAGATGCTGGCGAGCGAGACATAACGGGAGGCGGCAAAAACCACGATCCAGGTCAGCAGCGTGTAGAGAAAAGCGGCCGGAACCAGGGCGGCGAGCACGCCGGCCGAAGTGGCGATTCCCTTGCCGCCCTTGAACCCGAGCCAGCACGTGTAGTTGTGGCCGAGCACGGCGCAGAGGGCGGCGATCAGGCGCAACCACACCGGGTCCGCGTGTCCGAAAAGCCCCGGGAGCACCAGCACCGGCAGGGCGCCCTTGGCGGCGTCAATCAGCAGCACGAGGATGCCCGGACCCTTGCCCAGGGTCCGGAAGACGTTGGTCGCCCCCATGTTGCCGGAGCCGACTTTCCGGATGTCAACGCCCTTGGCCCGTCCGACCAGGAAGCCGGTCGGCACCGAACCGCAGAAGTAGGCCAGAATGGCCGTCGCCAGGTAGCTGAGTGCAGGCACGGCGTGTTTGTAGGGGGCGGCCCCGGCCGGGAAAAGCCGGGACTTTTCCGGGGCGCCCTCCGGCTGGACGGCGTCTCCGGCCGGCTATTTCACGTTGATCTGGGACCGGACCGGATTAAACCGCGGGTCGCTGGCATACACCGTTCGCAGGTCGCGGGCCGCCGGGTTGGTGGCCTTGCGTCCGTCGCTGAGGCGGAAGGCGTTGGCAAGCGAGAGGCTGGCCTCGACCGGCTGGTTCATCGCGGCCTGGAGGGCGGCGAGGTCGAACCAGCCTTCGGGCGCATCCGGCGCCTTCTTCACGTAGGCCGCCATGGTGTCGGCCATGCGGTCCGCGCGCATGAGCTGGCGGTAGCCTTCGGCCAGATTGAGCAGGCTGTTCGCGTCGGTGCGCGGATTGGTCATCATCGCGTCGAGGACGGAGATGGCCTCGTTGGACTGGCCCATCTGGTAGAGTGAGCCGGCAATCTGGAAGGCGTTGGTGACGTCCACGGGGTTCTTCCGGAATTCCTCCGCGAGTTCCAGGAGCGACTTGTTGGCGGGCAACGAACCGGCGCTGTCCCGGAGCTGTTTCAACTGGCGCACCAGGTCGGCGACGCCGGCGTTGTCCTGGTCAAACTCGTAGCAGGTGTTGGCGACCAAATAGGCGTCCGCATAGCGGCCCATGCCCGCGAGCAGCGAGGCGTAGTTGAAGACCGTTTCCGGGCTGTAGGGGCAGAAGGCGAACGCCTGCTTGAGCGCGAACTCGGCCTCCTTGAGGTAGCGTTGGGATTCCGCGGAGGTCTTGGAGTAGTTCTGCGCCCGCCACGTGTAGATGGACTTGCCGATGGCGTTGCGCAGCTTGCTGAACGCCTTCTGGGCGTTGTCGTCCCGGACGAACGCCGGATCACCCTTGAAGCCGGTCAGGTCGCGGCGCTGGTAGGTCTTGAGCGCGAAGTTGCAGACCTCCTCCGGCTTGGTGTCGTAGGTGATCCAGTTGCCGATGAAGCGCTCGGAATACTGGCTCCAGTAGTCGTGGTCGCGCTGCATCTGTTCCTCGGTGAGCTGCGCCTGCGGCTGCCGCTCGATCTTCATGATGATGCCGGCCGGCACGAGGTGCGGGTGCATCCACTTCAGCGGGAAGCTCTCCTCGATGTAGAAGTCATGGTCCGGATTGGCGTCGAAAATGACCTTGGTGAGCAGACCGTTGATGTTCATGACCGCCACTTGGCCCTGGACCGAGATCCGTCCGTCGGGCAACTGGGTCACCTGTTCGCCCGGCTCCAACTGGTTGAGGCTGTAGCGGCGCGCGGCGTCCTGCGAGTATTCGCTGAAGCACCGCGAGGCATCCTCGACCGACGGCGTGATGATTTCGCGGTCGGGATACAGGCCGCCCTCGCTGGCGGTGAAGGCTCCCGGATAGGCTTCCTCCAGCAGCAGGCGGTTGAGGCGGATGCGGTTCGCAGTGGGCGGATTCTGCTGGGCGAACTTCTGCATCCGGTCGCTCAGCTTCACGTGGGCAAAGCGTTGCGCCTCGAACAGCGAAGGACCCTCCAACAGTTTGTTCAACCCGTCGGCGAGCGCGCCCGCATCGCCGTTGGCCGCGGCGCCGAGATTGTCCTTCAGGAACTTGGACAGCGGGTCCGCCCCGGCCGCGAGCTTGGCCTTGAACGCGTTCAGGTCCTTGAAGTGGTCGGCCTGGAACAGCGAGCTGCCGGCGCGACGCTCCTTCTCGATGTCCGCTCCGAGCGCGGTGAAGAAGCGGTCCAGCGGGGCGGCGAGCTGGGCGATCGAATTGGTGCGGCCGCGGGCGGCCGAACGGGCGTCGTTGAGCATGCCGTAGAAGAACGGCGGGTCCACCTGCGCGCTCTTGTTGTAGTGGGCGCGGATGTAGTCGAGGTAGGTGTTGTCCGCGAGGGCGTTCTGGGTGATCAGCACCACGTCGCGCCGGTCGAACTTGGGATTCAGCCGCTTCTCGGGCGGGATGAAGCTCTCGCAGAAGATCATGTAGGTCGGGCAGAAGCGTCCCGGGTCGGTGCCGCCGAAGAGCACGGCGTCGCGGGTCATCGAGGGATAGAGCGGCTGGCCGTCCTTGCCCTTGGGCGCCGGCCGGCCGGCGTCCATGCCGGGCTCGAACATGTCATGGCCGAACCAGTAACCGAAAAGGTGGCCGCGCTGCTCATTGTCCGCCCAGTGCGAGAGGATCGAATCCGCGGGCACCAGCGAGAAGACCAACAGGAACGGAGCCAATGCGGCCCGCTCGCGCTGCACGAGGACCAGGAGCACGAACGCCGCCGAGAGCAGCAGGCTGATCGCGGCCGCCGCGCGCAGGATCGTGAACACCGTTTCGTCCCACACGATGACAAGCTCGAAGAGGTTGAACGCGCAGGCGACCGCGCCGCCGATGAGGAGCCAGAAACGGGTGTTCTGGTATTGGGTCAGCAGTAGCGCACCGATGACCGCCAGCCCGTAGCCGACGCACAGGGCGATGATGGTGTGCGAGGACGTGAAGAAGACCTTCACCAGTTCCCGGTCCTGCTTCGTGACGCCCGGGTTGAGCAGGATGAGCAGCAGGAACGCCAGGGTGACGTAGATGCCCGTCAGGCCGATCAGCCAGCCCCGCTCGCGGGACTTCATCTGCGGCAGGAAGCCGAACGGCACCAGCGCGACGAGCAGGTTGGCCCAGTTGAACTCTTCCTTCGCGCCCTGGAAATACACCGTGAGCTGGCGGATGAGCATGAACGGGTCGGTGCTGGGGTTCGTCTTCTCATACTGGCCGCGCGTGAACGCATGGACGAATCCCTCCCACGTCCGCGGATAGCCCCAGTTCATCGGCGGATTGGTCATCGAGGCGACCGGCATGTAGAAGTAGAAGGCACAGCCGACCGCGAAGGCGACGCCGGCGAAGATCACCGGGCGCCATTCCGAGAGGAGCCGGCCGGACCGTTCGGTGTTGTAGGACAGCGCGAACAGGCCGATCAGGCCCGCCAGGGAGCCGTAGCCGAGGACCGGAATCATGAAGGCCGCGAACTGTTTGGCCGCCTCCAGCCCGCGGGCCAGCGCGCTCGGATCCTTGCCGGTGGCGACCACCTGGGAGAGTTCCGCGGTGATGGAGGCCACGTTGCCATCGGCGATCAGGAGGGCCGCGAAGCCGAGTGTGGACAGCGCCGCGACGATGCCGACGGTCATCTTGCGGGTGGAGGTGTCGAGTTTGCCCGCATAGGCGTAGGCCGTAATCAGCGAGCCGAGACCGATGAAGTTGAAGACGTGGAAGACGCCGGGGTTGTCGGCCAGGATGCCGGTCTTGTCGTGCGCCCGGGCGAGCATCACCAGCGTGTAAACCAGGGCGTTGGCGAAGAAGAGGTCCCGCCCCAGCCGGCGGTCGCCCATCAGGGCGAGGACCTCCAGGCCGATGGCCGCCACGATCAGCGTCTGGTGATTGCAGAAACACAGGCCGAAAAAGAAGAAGGCCCAGTAGAGATAGCGCCGCTGGTGCGGGGCATGCATCCAGCGCATCAGGAAAGCCAGCACCGCCATGAAGGTGAGCACCGCGAGGGTATAGACCTCGACGATCACCGCCTGGCTCCAGATGAACCCGTTGAACCCGATCAGCAATCCGCCCACCAGCCCCGCCACCAGGCAGAGCGGGTTCTCCCATTTCCGCTCCAAGCCTTTGAAGGCATCAATGCTCTCCAGGATCATCGAACTGCCCCGGGAGATCAGCAGCGCGACCAGGCCGGCGGAGAACGCGGCGGCGACTGCCGACGAAACCGCAACGCGGAAGGCGATGTTCGAAACCGGGATCAGCTTGGTGAACGCCCACGTGTAGAGGGTCCAGACCGGGTAGCCGGGCGGATGCGGCACGCCGGCATACATGGAGCCGACCGCCAGTTCGCCGGAGTCCTCCAGCGTCAGGTCCGGGGCGATGGTGTAGAGGTAGCCGGCGAGGACCAGCAGGGTGGAGAGGATGAACGTGAGCCAGTCCACCGGCCGGTAGAGCTTGGTGACCGGACCCGGAACGGATTCCAGGGGCGGCGGCGTGGACTTGGCGGGCGCAGCGGCCGGGGTGGCGGCAGGCGTCTTCGGGTTGGCCATAGCGATGTCTTCGGAAAATCGGTTGCCGCAGCCTCAAAGGCCGCCGGCGGAGGCGTTAGTGGAGGGGGCGAGGGCGGCGTTTGTCCAAGCAAAACCCGCGACGGGCAGGGCGTTGTTGGCGCATTGCTGGGCCGAACTGGAATGGGCCAGCAGCGCGACGGCATTCGTCCACGCCCCGGCCTGCCGCACGGCATTGCCCAAGCGGTCCGGATGCAGCGTGAGCGCCAGGGCCAGCGCGGCCGCGGCCATCGCCGGCGGCGCGAACTGGAACCACGACGCCGACGTCCGGGTCCGGGCCGGTGAACGGCCGAAGAGGGCCGTCCTAAGCGCCGGGGAGGGCGGGCGGGGTGTCCAGTCCGAGAGCAGTTTCTCCAAGGGGTCCATCGAGTTCATGTTCAAGATCGGCATCGGGTTCCCGCAGGCAGGCGCGCAGCTTTTGCAGGCCGTAGCGGTAGCGGCCGGCGGCGGTGTTGGGCGAAAGGTCCAGCAGTTCGGCGATCTCGTCGAAGGTGTGCCGATGCCAGAGCTTCAGCACGATCACCTCGCGTTGTTCGGGGGGCAGGGTGGCGAGGCAACGCATCGCCGCGCGTTCGCGGGGGGACTCGCCCGGCTCCGGCTCGAACCAGCGGCGGGATTCAAATTCACGGGCCAGCCGGCGCCAGAGCGAGCGTCGGTGGTTCAGCGCCCGGTTCCGGAACGCCCGGACCAGATAGTGCTCCGGCTGCCGGGGGGCTTCGTTGCGCCGCAGCAGTTCCCGGAAGACGTCCTGGAGCACATCCTCCGCCTCGCCATGGCTGAGGCCCAGCGCCCGCCCGTAAAGGATCAAGGCGGCCGCCTGCGCCTCGTAAAGCGCCTCGCACCAACCGTCCGCTGGAGGAAATTCCTGCACTGCGTCTGACCCGATAGACACTGCCAGCCGCCCTTTTGTATGTCCCGCCGAAGTTTTTTTGGAGCGGGCCGGGATTCACGGCCCGAGCCCGGTCGGAGTGGCGCTACCCGGATTGCGGAAGGGGGATCGGCATTGACCCGCGCGCCGGGCCGTTTCCACACTCCCCGAAATGAGTTCGCAAGTTCCTGCCGGTCTCCGTTACGCCAAGTCCCACGAGTGGGTGCGCCTGGAGGGCGATATCGCCACCGTCGGCATCACCGACCACGCCCAGCATGAGCTGACGGACGTGGTGTTCGTCGAACTGCCCGCCGTGGGCCGCAAGGTCGCTGCCGGCGAAGCCTGCGCGGTCGTCGAATCCGTCAAGACCGCGAGCGACATCTATTCCCCGATCTCCGGCGAGGTGGTGGCCGTGAATCCCGCCGTGTCGGACAACCCCGCCCTGGTCAACACCGCGCCCTACGCCGAGGGCTTCTTCTTCAAGCTCAAGGTCGCGAATCCGGCCGAGGTCGAAGCACTGCTGACGCCGGAAGCCTATTCCGCCCAGATCGGCGCCTGATAAACAGCAGCGGGCGAAATCCCGCGTATTGCGATTCCGAACCGTGGGCGGCTGGCCCCGCAAGCTGGGCGGGTGGCCGGGAAACCCGCCCCCGTTCAGCCCCAATTCACGCCGACTTGGTCTGCGCAGTCCGTCGCTCGCCCAAGCCCGAAACGAAAAACGCCGTCCGCACTCGCGGACGGCGTTTTCATCGGCCAGGAACGGTTACTTCGCCGCGGCGTAAAGGGCGGAAACCGTGTTCCAGTCCACCACGCTCCAGAAGGCCTTCAGGTAGTCGGCCCGCTTGTTCTGGTATTTGAGGTAGTAGGCGTGCTCCCAGACGTCCACCCCGAGGATGGCCTTGCCTTCGACGCCCGAGATGGCCTTGCCCATGAGCGGATTGTCCTGATTGGGGGTGGAAGCGATCTCCAGTTTGCCGCCGTTGACCACCAGCCAGGCCCAGCCGGAGCCAAAACGGCCGAGACCGGCCGCCTCGAACTTGGCCTTGAACTCGTCGAAGGAACCGAAGGCCGCGTTGATCGCCGCCGCGAGGTCGCCCGTCGGCGTGCCGCCGCGGTTCGGGCCCATCAGCTTCCAGAAAAAGCTGTGGTTCCAGTGGCCGCCGCCGTTGTTGCGGACCGGCCCGCGGATCGCGTCGGGCACGCTGGCGAGGTCCGAGATGAGGGCTTCGAGCGACTTGGCCTCGAGGGCGGCGTTGCCGGCGATGGCCTTGTTCAGGTTGTCCACGTAGGCCTTGTGGTGGCGGCCGTGGTGGATCTCCATGGTCAACGCGTCGATGTGCGGTTCGAGCGCTTCTTTGGCGTAGGGCAGGGCGGGAAGTTCGTGAGCCATAACTGTCGTGGGAGTGCTGCTAAGTTGTGACGCGGCGCCCTCAGTGGCGGTCGCGGTGTGGCGAGACTAACCCGCGGAACGGCGGCGGCAAGTTACCCGCGGCGGCGGCGATGCAGGACCAGGGCCGTGCCGCCGGCGGCCAGCAGCGTCGCCAGCGCCGACGCTTCGGGCACGGCCACCGGTTCCACGGAGACATTGTCCACGTAGGGCGAACCGAACGCTGCGCCGGGCGTTTCTGTGTAGAGGGAAAGCGTGTAGGTCCCGCTCGTGCTTGGGGTGACCAGCGCCGAAAACACCTGCCACACGGTCGTGGTCGGGTTGAGCTGCGCGAAGTTGTTCAGGCCGCTCACGTCCAGTGTCCCCGACAGCAGCGAGCCCAGCGAATATTTGAGGTCCCGCGGGCTGTTGAAGTCGCCGTTGTAGGCGAACGACACCGCATAGGTCACCCCGGCGCTCAGCGAGACGTCCTGACGGATACCCGCGGGAATCGAACCCGCGCCACCGCCGATGAGATCCACGTAATTGACCCCGGCCGCGGCCGTGCCGCCCGAATAGCCGACCGTCAGAATGTCGGGCGCCTGGTCACCGTAGGACAGCCAGCCGGACGGAGTGGTGCCGGCGAGATAGAAATTGGCCGGCACCGACTCGGCTTCAAATGAACCGTTGACCAACAAATTGGCGCCCAGCACGGGCATTCCGCCCAGCATGGCGGCGGCAGCGAACGACAACCTCCTCATGGGCGTCACGTTGAACGGAGCAGTTCACCCCGGGCAATGCGTATTCTTACGTAGGCCATGGGCGCTTCAGTGCCGTTTCTCGTCGGCGTCGATGAAGTCCACGAAGGTCGTGATGTCGTCCCGATGGGCGAGGCCGGACTCGGCCTTGCGCTGCTGCAAGCGCTCGCGGATGGCCGGATCGTGGGCTTCCCGGCCGCGGTTGAGCAGATACTCGTTGAACTTTGCCTTTTCGGCCGCGGACTTCTTCACGTTCTGCCGCACCCAGTCGAACACCTGGCCGTCGGTGATCGTGCCGCGCACCGCCGCGATGAAGTCCTCCGCCTTGAGCCCGGCGGCCTCCAGCCAGGCGGCATCAAAGCCCTTGTAGGCAAAATTGGGCTGGTAATCGGCGTGCAACTGTCCGGCCAGATGGAGCCGGACCTTGTCGAGAAAGCGGGGCAGGTAGCACCAGCCGTCCATCTGTTCACGGGGCGAGCGGGGATAAATCAGGTCACTCATGCTGCAGGGAAGTCTGGAAGTCGCCGGTCCGGTTGGAAAGGGGACAATGCGATCCCGGGCGGCTTCGGGCGCATCAATTCAGCGGAGCCGCCGGCCGGAGGGGCGGCGTGGTCTTCACGACGATCCAGAAGTTTCTCCCGTAGAATGGCGAGAAGATGCACTGCCTGAGCGGGCGCAGGAACCTCATCGTAATCGCCGACGAAGCGCACCGCTCGCAGTATGACCTCATCGATAGTCTGGCCCGCCACATGCGCGATGCGTTGCCGAACGCGAGCTTCATCGGCTTCACCGGCACGCCGATCGAGAAGACGGATGCGAACACGCGGGCAGTCTTTGGCGATTACATCAGGATCAAAAACACCCAGCGCGCCGTCGCCGACAAGGCCATGTTGCCGATCCATTACGAGAGCCGCGTCGCCAAGCTGGGCTTCAACGCCAGCGAGCTGCCGAAGCTGGACGCGCCAACAATAGCCGGATGATCCTGGAACGGCTCTACCGCCCGCTCCTCCGGATGCAAGCCCGGGCGCTGCCCAAAAGCCCGCTCCGCCAAGCCATCGCCTACGCCCTCGGGCAATGGCCCACCCGCACCGTCTATCTGGAGGACGGCCGCGTGGAGATCGATAACAACCTCGTCGAAAACGCCATCCAGCCCACCGCCCTCAGCCAGAAGAACTGGCTCTTCGTAGGTGCGGACAACGCCGGGGACCGCAGCGCCGTCCTTTACACCGTCTTGGAGAGCTGCCGCCGCCGCGGGCTCGATCCCCACGCCTAGCTCCGGGACGTCCTCACCCGCCTGCCCACGCTGACCAACCACCAGGTGCCGGGAATCACCCCCGCCAACTGGGCCAGATCCCGTCCCGTCCCCCGCACCCTCGCGGCATAGGTGTCATTGTTTTTACATTATCACATCTTTGCACACAACGGGGGTTAACGGCACTGCTGTCCAGTTAAGGGATGAGGAGCAGCTGATTGGTCGGCGAGGTGGGGGTGGCGGGCGAATTGAACAAGTCGGTGAGGGGCACCGGCTCGAACACCGACACGCTGATCACCTGGAGGATCTGATGCAGCGTCTGCGGGAGGCCGAGTTCCTTTTTTGGCGATGGCCACCAGCAGATAGGCGCAGATGGCCGACCACACCTGCAACCGCACGGCGTTCTCGCTGCGGCCCAGAAACGCCCGCAGCCGCAGGTGTTGTTTGATCCATTTGAAGAACAGTTCCACCTGCCAGCGCCGCCGGTAGAGTTCGGCCACGGTCAGTGCGGGCAGGTCGAAGTGATTGCTCAGCAGGACCAGCGAGCGGCCGCTGGCCGCATCGCGCACGCGCACGCGCCGCAGCGGTCCGGGGAAGCGGCACCGCGACCACGAACTGGTCAGCCGCACGGTCTGGTCGCAACGCAGGCCGGTGGTCTTGTCCACCCCGCGCGAAGCCGGCACCCGGAAGCGCACATGACATTTGGCACGGACGACAAAGAAGACGCCGTCCGTGTGCAGGCGGGCCAGCCGTGCGAAGTCCAGGTAACCGCGATCCATCACGTAAAAGGCGCCGGACTGGAGTGGAACCTGGTCGAGCTTTTTGACCTCGGGAACGCCCGCCTCGGTCACGGCGGCCCACGCGGGCACCGGGCCGCGCAGCGACAGGAGCGTGTGCAGTTTGACGGCGGCGGCGGTGCGCTGCCACACGCCCCAGGGGAAGAGCGCCAGGCTCAGGTCGATCAGCGAAGCATCCAGCGCATAGGTGAGCGCGGGCAGGCCAGCGGCGGGGGGGGGCGTCGGCATAGAGGCGCGCGGCCCGGCGCATCAGCACCTGGGCGACGGCGGCCAGCGTGCGCCAGTCCCGGTGTTCATTGGCGTAAGCCAGATTGGTGCGGGTGAGCCGTGTGCGGAAACCGGCCTGGTAACTGCGGGCGGGCCGCGCGTTGAGACAGGCCACGAGATCGCGCAAGCCCTCGCGCCCGGTGAGCTGGGCGAAACACAACGCCAGAAAATGATCGTAGGCCGAAAGCGCCCGTGGACGGCGCGGTGGCGGGAAACACGCGACACAACGGGCAAACTCCTGCGGGTGCAAAGCGGACATGATCTGGGCGAACACGGGACTGGAACCGGGCATCCCGCCAACATTGCCTGCCCCTCACAGACTTACCCTCCTTGTCTGGACAGCACTGGGGCGCAAGCCCACCCCGGACCCGGCGGCGGGCGCCAAGCCCCAGCTCGCGCCGCTGGGTGGTCGGACTACCTCAAACTCACCCACACAAAGTCATCAGGAGCCAAAAACAGAGGCCAATCTAACACTTTGAGCCGCATAGCCGGCTCATCAAAAGCAGGCAAACAGCTACGTCGAAACACAACCGGGCAGGCTGTGACAAGATTTGTTCCAATCAAGGAATTCCGCGTAGCCTCCGGAGAGCGGTGTTTTTCGCTAGGAATTTCCCAACGGACTTCACTCACTGCGGGATCATCTTCGGTGGCCAGCGCGGCCGCTGTCACACATGACCTTCATGGCGGCGAGCATGGACAAAGAAGACTGGCACCGGCGGGTGGCCTTGGACGGCTGGCTCCAGGGCACGACGCTCGCTGAGTTTGGCGCGTGGCAGGAACGGGTGTTTGCCGGCGAAGGCGTGGAATTGAAACAGGCAATCTGGCACCGCGATCCGGTGGAAAAGGCGAAGGCGCTGGCCCGCCGCAAGGCAGCCTTTGCAGCGGTTAACGAGGACGCTAGGGCGGCGATGGACCGATACAACATCCGCTACCTCGCTTTGCCAGTGGATCAATCGGCCGGTTCGGGTCTCACCGCTGGTTGGTGATTGCTGCAATCAGGGCCCCATCGGCAGGTGTGGGACCGCAAGCATTCGGCTTTGTGAGCCTCAGCCCAGCAACATCACCAACCGAACAGGGAAGCCTGCGTGGAGATGGCTGTCAGGCGGGAGCAGGGATGTCATCAGGTGGCCCCGATTCGTCGCCAAACGCGCCGGCCGAACTGCCACAGGCGGCTGGGCAGGCCAGCCAACTGCCTTAGCTGCTGACGGCGCTGGACCCGCTTCTCGACGCGCAGCCATAGGTCTTCAGTGTATGGATTTCTAGGATAGGGCGCGTCACTCGTCTGCCGCCGGAATTCGTCACGGGTAGCCGGTGAGATTGGGGTGCCGTCGGCGAACCGGGCGTAGCTGTTCGGCCAGCCCCGGGTGGTGGCCAGCCCGCACCGGTCCAACAGGGCGGCATAGTTGGCGATCAATTCCCGTAACAGGGGTTGGGCGGCGGCAAGTGGCCGGGACACGGGAGGCCAGAAGTCGCGTGCCTCCCAGTTTACCTGCGTGAAATGAAACAGCAGCAGCCGTTCGGAATTGCTCGTCCAATTGCCATCCACACACCCGAGCGTCCGATAATGGAGGTTGAAATGGCCGACATTCACTCCGGCGTGCCGGCATATGAACGACTCGGGAAAAAGGGTCGGCACGAGGTCCAGGTAACGCTGGTCGTGGTGAATACCCTGATCGTGATCCAAGATGCATCCGAACTCCAGGAGTTCGGTCCACCAGTCCAAAAAGCGCCGCGCCACCGCACTGTCGGAGATGCCAATGACGCCGGCATTGAATACACCGGCGGTTTGAACGACCTCGCGGTCCGGCCAAAACCCATCTCGGGGAAAATCCACGGTGCAATGGGGGGTGATGACCAATCCATGGCACACCGAGGAGTCCACCAACGTGTCCAGCGGGCCGAAGACGCCAATGTCCGAGTCCAGATAGAGGACCGTCGATTCCCCCCGGTCCACCAAGAGGTGACGGAGCAGCACCGGTTTGAGCGAATTGCACAGTTCAAACGGTGTGTAGCGGAAGACCCAGGCGCGTTCGTTCCTCAGCCTGAGGTCGCTCAACTGCAGCACGTTGAACGGTTCGTCAGCCGGGTTGAAACAGCCGTCGGGCTGATCCACGACTAACACCCACGCCCGTCCATCCGGATGCTGTTGGCGAAACGAACGCACCAGTGCCCGGGCGTAGCCGAGGTAGTTCTTGCTCACAATGGTGCAGATGGCCGGCACGGAAAACATTCGGAGTGAGTTTGAATGGCTTATGCCCTCGTGGGCAAACCTGATTTGCCGCTGTCTTTCCGTTGGTAGGAATTCGGTGGCGTTGGCCCAATAGAGTCTGGCGCGCCGATGGACAAGTGATGTAACACTATGCTAGCTAGAACCGGTGCTGCTGAGCGTTGCCCTGATTACCTACCGCCACGAAAACCTCATTGGAGAAGCGTTGGCTAGCGTCTTGGCGCAACGATTTGACGCTCCAATGGAGGTCATCGTCAGGGATGATTGCTCGCCGGATGGAACTTGGGGTGTGATCAAGGAGTTTGCGCGTCAGCACCCGCAACTAATCAACGCTGCCCAGCCTAAGCGGAATTTAGGAGCGGCCCGTAATTTCGTCGAAACATTGCGAACCTGCTCCGGCGATTACATCGCTCTCCTGGAAGGGGACGATGTTTGGACTAGTCCGGACAAGTTGTCCCGCCAAGTTGCATTGCTCGAATCGCGTCCAGACGCTGCGTTCTGCTTTCACCGAGTCGCGGCCGTGCAACGGACTTCGGGTGAGGTCCAGTGGGAGATTCCGAATGCAGAACATAGGGCGCCCGAGGCTAGGCTGAGCTCCTTGGTTGAAACTAATTTCATTGCAACCTGCTCGGTAGTGTTTCGACGGAGCTGTTTGCCGGCTTTTGATGAGCCAGCCATGCGGCTCAAAGTGTTGGATTGGCCGCTGTTTTTGCTGTTGGCTGCCCAAGGCCCAGGCCTTTTTATTGATGAGGAGATGGGGCACTACCGATTGCACTCTGGCGGGAGTCACTCGGCTGCCAGCACCGAACGACGGCTCAGCGAGACTGCCGAAGCATTGGAGTGGGTGTGGTCGCGATTGCCGACGAACGCCATGCGCTCCTTCTCAGAAACTGTGGCCAGACACTACTACTGCAGGATGCTTGAGATGCAGAAATTGGGGGACACGGCGGCCGCATGGGCCGATTTGCGGAGGTGTTTTCGGACGTATTGGCGGAGTGGACACCCTTGGAAACTCCACCTCGTTCGCGCCGCGGTCAGCCTGTTTCGGAAACAACTTCTAAAGCCGCTGCGACGAACGTGACAGCAGGCGTTCGCTCTACCGGGTAGCGCGGAGCTTTCTATATCGACGTGTGAAGCCCGGAAGGTAGGAGCGAAAAAAATAACGGACTACCCACGCGGCCTCGACCCCACGATAACGCCACCAGTGGTTGACCGCCTGTCCAAAGGCGTGGCGGGACTGTTCATAGTCCCCCGACTCCGCGTAGGCGTCCACCAGCCAGAACTCCCGCGCGTTGATTTGGTGCCCAACCTCCTGCTTGTGGCGGCCGCCCAGGTGACGATCGAAGGCGGCAAAAGCGGCGATCTCCTGTTGGGTTCGTTTCAATAGCGGCTGGGTTAACCAGCAACTGCGGTCATGAACACGGTAGGTCGAAAGCGCTTCGCCGCGCAGGTAGGCCAACGGGCCGCGTTCCGACAGCAGCAGATTCAGGCTCCAGTCTCCCATGCCCAGCTCATAGAACCAGTCGGGAAAGCCCGGCAGCAGCCGGCGACGGAACATCAGCGTCATCATGTGCGGAAAGCCATACCGCAGCAGCTCGCCCGGGCCACCCTGGCTGATTTCAGGCGGGAATCCGTATCCGCAGCGACTCGCTGGGCCGTCCTTGGCCTGTAACCACACTTCGTGAAAACAGCCTGCGCACTCGGGGTGAGAATCCAGGAATTGGACCTGCTTCTGGATCTTTTCAGTGGAAGACCAGTAGTCGTCACCTTCGAGGAAGACCACATACTCACCGGCACATTCCGCCAGCACGGCGGCCATGTTCCGCTTGCCCATCAGTCCGAGATTTTTCGGATACAGCAGGAGACGCAGCCTGCCGGGGTGGGCCGCTTCCAAAGCGATCAAGACTTCGCGAGTCTTGTCCGTGGAGCAGTCCTCTCCGATGACTATTTCAAAGCTGAATTCGGTTTCCTGCGCCAGCACACTCCGCACAGCCTGCTCGATGTAGTGTTCGTGGTTATAGGTGATCATCGCGACGCTCACTTTCGGAGCGGGCGAGGCGGGGGCGGCTGAGCTGGAAGGAGTCATTCAGCGGGTGGCCATGGTGGATGCCTGCGAGGCCAGTCGCACCTCGCGGCCGTGGAGGAGAGCTTGGCCGACGATAGAGCAAATCTTGCCGACGTCGTCGGGGCCTACGGCGGTCCCGGTCGGCAGCACGATGATGGTGGCGGCGACCCGTTCGGTGTTCTGGAGCAGCAGGTGGGAATGGGGAAACAGCGAACGGTAAGGTTCCATTCGGTGCACTCCGGGCCAGAAATACTTCCGGGCCAGCACGTTTTCGGCGTGCAGCACCCGCACTAGGTCGTCACGTGACACGCCGGCGGCGGCCTCGTCCACCTCGACCACCACATACTGGTAGTTGTTCCGTTCCGTCTGCGGATAATCGATGAGCGCGATGCCCGGCAGGCCGGCCAAGCCTTCGCGGTAGGCGAGGTAGTTCCGCCGGTTGGTGGCGATCAGTTCGTCGATCCCCTCCAAGCTTGTGAGCCCCATCGCGGCGCAGACCTCGGTCATCTTTCCGTTGGTGCCAATGTGCACCACGTTGTCGAACCCGGCGAACCCGAAGTTGGTCATCAACCGGATGCGCTGCGCGAGTGCGTCATCGTTGGTGCAGATGGCGCCGCCCTCGAACGAGTTCAGGAACTTCGTGGCGTGGAAGCTGAAGACCTCCGCCAAGCCAAAACCTCCGACCATCCGTCCCTGATGGGAGCAGCCGAAGGCGTGGGCGGCGTCAAACATCAGTTTCAGCCCGCGCCGCGCCGCGATTTCTGCCAACGCCTCGACCTGACAGGGACGGCCCCACACATGGGTGGCGAGTATGGCGGTGGTGCGGGGCGTGATGTGGCGCTCCACCCGAGCCGTGTCTATGTTGTGGGTGGCCGGGTCCATGTCGGCGAAGACCGGCGTGATCTCCTGCCACTGCAGGGCATGGGCGGTGGCCACAAAGGTGTAGGCCGGCACGATGACCTCGCCGCGCAGGTCGGCGGCGCGGATCGCGATCTCCAGCCCGATCGTGGCGTTGCACACGCAGATCACATGCTTCACACCCACGTAGGCAGCAATGCGGGCTTCCAGTTCCTGGACAAAGGGGCCGTTGTTGGAAAGCCAACGGCGGTCGAGCAGGTCGTTGATCCGGGCCAGCAGGCGGTCGCGGTCACCGATGTTGGGGCGTCCGACGTGCAGGATCTGCGGGAAAGCGGGAGCGCCGCCGAGCACGGCGAGGCGGCGGGTTCCCGGGTTGGGGCTAGAGTTTTCCATTTGGTCGACGGATACGAGCAGGCACCCCGAAGGCAACGACGCCGCCGGGCAGATTGTCAACGACCACGGCACCCGCGCCCACGATTGAGCCCGGACCGACAGTGACCTTTTCGATGACCGTCGCACCGGCCCCGATCCAGGTGCGCTCGCCCACTGTCGCCTTCCCCGCGAGCACGGCTCCCGGGGACACATGTGCGCCGTCGCCCAATTCGGCACCGTGTTCGACGATGGCACCGGAATTGATGATGCAGTGCCGTCCTATCCTTGCCCCAGCGTTGATCACCGCCCCGGGGAACACCACCGTGCCCGCACCGAGTCCCGCGGAACCCGAGACCGTGGCCGCCGGCGAAACCAGGGTTGGAAAGGCGAATCCGGCCGCCGCCAGCTCCAGGCCCAAGGCAAAGCGGGCGTCATTGTCACCCACTGCGACGACCGCGTGGCGAACCCCCCTGGACCGCAAATTGTTCCACTGCTCCCGGCCCCCGAGAATGAACGGGGCCAGGGCAGGCTCAGCCGAAGCGCGCCACGCCGCCTCGACCAAAAACCCCGCCAGTCTGTAATCCGGGCAGGCCAAGATAAGGTCGGCGACGACCGTGGCATGCCCCCCGGCACCCCAGATGACGACTTCAGTGGCCATGGACGGCGATTCTGCGGGTTCGGCTCCAACACGCGTGGGCTTTAGACGCCCCGGAATTGTGTCCGGCTTCCCATCTGCGTCTTTGGGGGTCATTGGCGCTCGGGACTCGCCAACGCGTCCCGGGGACCAAGTTCGTGTGTGTCGCTGGCATCTCGATGTTGGAAAGAATGCCGGACATACCGGCTGGCTCAAGGAGATACCTGGCCACGCATCGTTTCTTCTTCTGCACTTCCTGCTTGGCGCAACTCTCGCGGGGCTCCCAAGCTGCGCCACCGGAAACGACAACATGAACCAGACTAAAGCGACAACCGATCACCTCGGGTTTCTCGACGGTATCCGGGGCGTGTCGGCATTGTGGGTGGTGGTTGGGCACTGCATGATCTGGAGTGGTTCCTATTGGCATCGTTTTCCCCATCCAATCATCGCAGTGGACGTATTCATGGTGGTGTCCGGGTATCTGATGGTTCACCAGTGGACCCGCCGAGTCGGCAGTGGAGCCGACTTTCGAAAGGTCGCGGCGGCCGAGTTCTGGTTGCGACGGGTCTTCCGAATCACGCCTGTGTTTTGGCTCGCTCTCGTGGCCACGGTGGTGTGGCACCGGCAGCTGAGCGATGGGATGAACCTTCTCCGCGCGGCAAAAGGAGACACGGGGGTGGTCTATGATCCGGCGAATTTCCCGATGGACGGGGCCAGCCTTTTCCTGCGGGCCAGCTTCCTGTTTGGGTTCATCCCGAAACTTGCCGCCTCGCCGTTCATGGGGGATTGGAGCCTTGCCTTGGAGATGCAGTTTTACGCCGCCTTTCCCTTTGTCATGGTGGCGCTGCGGCGTTGGGGCACTGCCGTGCTGCTGGCTGGTTCACTGGCTTTGGCCGGAGCGGCCAACGAGTTGGTAATCTTGGCGCCTGAGTTTCGTCCGGGTGCCGGAACCTCCCTGCCATTGCCGATCATGCTTCCGCTGAAGCTGCATGTGTTTGCCATCGGCATGGTGCTGGCTGAGGCCAACCGGAAGATGCAGGAATCGCCCTTGCGGTCGTCCGTGGCGGTGGTTTTGGCGTTGGTTGTTGCCGCCATGCAGGGGTGGCAGGTGGCTGCGGTGGGCGCGATCGCGTTTATCGCGGTCGCGGGACGGGAGCAGTCTGGACGCCTCGCGGGCCGGACCGGTGCGGAGTGGATCGGGCTCGTCCTGGGCAACCGGGCAATGGTCTTCCTGGCCGACTGCTCGTATGCCGTTTATCTCCTGCACAGCATGGCGATCGCGCTATGGGGGGGCTGGCTCTGGCGGCAGGATTGGTTCCTTGCTTGGCGTGGCGGGGTGCGGATGGGCATCTTGTTGGTGCTGGTGTGCATGAGTGTTTATCCGTTGGCGTGGCTGATACACCGGTCGATTGAAGTTCCCGGAGTCGAAGCCGGACGTCGGCTGAGCAAGCGCTGGTTTCCCGTATGCCGCGGAATCTAAAGGCAGCTCCCCCGACGCCCAGTCGGAGATTGCCAGGTCAAGCAGCCAAAGGAGCGGCCTCGGCTGCCTTCTGGGCCGCTGCCAGCAAACGGCTGAACCGGCCTGAGCTGCCCTCAAGCTGAGCCCAGGTGCCCTGTTCGACGATCCGACCGCCCTCCAGCACCACGATGAGGTCGGCATTACGGATCGTGCTCAGGCGATGGGCGATCACCACCGAGGTCCGCCCGCTGCGCGCGTCATCGAGGGCGGCCTGCACCTGGCGTTCGCTGACGTTGTCCAGCGCCGAGGTGGCTTCATCGAGAATCAGCAGTTGCGGGTCGCGCACCATCGCCCGGGCAATGGCGAGCCGCTGCTTCTGGCCTCCGGAAAGCATGGTACCGCGTTCGCCCACCACGGAGTCCAGGCCCGCCGGCAGGTTTTCAATCACGTCACCGAGGTGGGCGATCCGGATTGCGTTCTGAATTTGAGCAGCGGTGGCTTCGGGGTAGCCCACGGTGATGTTGGCACGGATGGAGTCGTTGAAGAGGTAGGCTTCCTGTTCAACCATGCCGAGACGGCGGTGCCACGAATCCGAGGTGAAGTCCCAATAGTCGGTGCCGTCGATTCGAATCTGACCGGCGGTCGGCTCGCGCAGTCGCAGGAGGAGGCTTGCCAGAGTTGTTTTGCCTGACCCGGATGCCCCGACCAAAGCCACCGTCTTGCCGGCCGGAATCCGCAGGTTGATGCCGGCGAGAGCCACCTTGCCGTTCGGAAATGTGAAGCCGATGTCCTGCAGTTCAAGTGCGTGTTCGATCCCCGAGAATGTGCGTGTGCCGAAAGGCCGGACGGGGAATTGGGGGACGTCAAGCCACTGGAGCACTTCCCGGACGCCGCCGCCGAAGTAAACGAGCTGCCCGACGATCCCGTAGAGCTGGTTGGCCAGGGGCAACAGGCGGATCAGCACCACGCCGATGCCCATCAGGTAATCGGGGTCGAGCTTGCCGGTCTGGATCAGCCAGGTATTGGTCAGCGCAAGCAGCACAACGGCCCCGCCGACGGCCAGGATCTCCGTCGCGGGCGTCATCAGGCTGCTGTAGAACGCCCCGGCATTCTCCACGTCACCCAGCCTGCGGTTCAGCTCGTCGAATCGTTGACGTGTGTCCCGTTCGGCCCGGGTTGCGCGGACCACCCGGATCCCTGCGAACACCCCTCCGATATAGCCAAACAGCTCCCGCTGAACGGTTGATCGTTGGTCACCCCGCCGCCCAAGTTTCCGGAAGAACAGGGCACTGACTCCGCCTACGAGCAAGATCAGCACCAGGAGTCCGAGGCTGAACTGCCAGGAGACGTAGACGAGTCCGCACAGGTAAAACAGGCCCAGAAATGAACGCTGAACCAAGAGCACGAGGAAATCGACGGCGCCCTGGGTTCGGATCGTCTCCGTCGTGAAGGCGTTCAGCATCTCCCCGGCCTGCCTTTGCTCGAACACCTGCAGATGTGCCCCCTGGAGCCGGTGGAAAAACGATTCGCGCAGATTTACGGACACCCGCCGGCTGAACTTGGCCTGCAGACGCTGGTAGGTGATTGACAGCACGTTTTTGGCGGCAATCGCGACGATCACGAAACCTGCGAACAGCCAGACGAAGAACGTGCCGTCCCGGTTGGGGAACAACTTGGGCAGCTGGCCGAGATATTCGCCGCGGAGAATCTGCTCCGGCGGCTTCTGGAACAGGGAAATCAGCGGCACGAGAAGTCCAATGCCCGCCATTTCGAACACCGCCGAAGCCGTCGCCGCAATCACCACCCCGAAGACAAGCCAGCGATTGGGACGGATGTGCGGCCGCAACCGGTTGAGGTTGCGCAGCAGTTGGACCATTTCACGGAACCAATTTGACATCGCTGGGATAAATCCTGTGGGGCTCAGTGCGAACTGAAGCCCCTAGCAGGGTGGGCGAGCCCGGCCTAGGACGGCAAGCGTCAGATGCTTCATCGGCCTTTTCGTGCACGGGCTTGAACCTGGCTTTCGAAGGCGCCAGCTTTCGGAACCGGTGACGCCCCACAGCAAATCCTTGGCCGACCAGCAGCGGGCAGAGGAATCCGCCCGAGCACGGACGCTCAATTCTTGGCGGGGAATGGATGTGAAAGCCGTCGAGCGGGCTTGGCGCGGCGGGGAAAAATTTTTGGGGGACCTCCTGCCCAAAGTCTGGGAGCAACTCCGGCTGGACCAAAAGCTCGCGGAATCCCAGCTGGTGTTGGTTTGGAAGCAGGCGATCGATCCCACCGTGGCGGCGCACGCGCAGCCGGTCGGATTGGTGAAGGGAACCCTGTTCGTGTCCGTGGACAGCAATGCCTGGCTTTCGGAGATAGTCCGGTATCGGCGGAAGGAGATTCTCGACCGGTTGCAGACGGCGGTCGGGCGCGAAATGGTGCAGCGCATTTCCTTTCGTGTCGGCTAGTCCTCGCAAGGTTCAGTCGGCAGCGCCGCCCCACGGAATGGCCACCCGCCGGCCGGGTTGGCGGGAAACGGACTGGGGAAGCCGTCTGGCAGGCAGGAGTCCAAGTTCAGATTTCCCAATTCCATTTCGGGCGGCCAAGCTAAGCGCATGATCACTTCCGACTTCACCCGCCGCGATTTCGTGAAGGGCCTGAGCGCCGCGACGCTGGGCGCCCTTGCCGCCGGATATCCGCGGCAGAGTTTGGGATCGGAGCCGCCCGACAAGTTGAGTGCGACCGCCGACACCGTCATCGTTTTGTGGATGGGCGGCGGCATGGCGGCGACGGAAACCTTCGATCCGAAGTGCTACACGCCCTTTACCAAGGGCATGGATCCCAACACGGTCCTTTCTACTTTTCCGTCCATTCCCACGGCCGTGGATGGAATCCGCTTCAGCGAAGGCCTGGAACGGGTGGCGAAGGTGATGGACCGGGGCACGCTGATCCGCAGTTACACCGCGGGTGACCTAGGGTTCATCCTGCACTCCCGACATCAGTTCCATTGGCACACCGGTTATGCGCCGCCCCAGACCGTCGCCTGCCCGCACCTTGGCGCGATGATTTCCCGGACACTCGGACCGAAGAATCCGGCTGTGCCCGCGTTCATCAACATTGGCCAGCGGCTGGATGTCGGGGAGGGCGAAGAGCTGAAGGCATTCACCACCGCGGGGTTCCTCGGCAGCGAGTTCGGCCCGTTCAACGTGCCGTTTCCGGACGCCGCCAAGGACGTGGTGACACCGCCCGGAGGCATGAGTCCCGGGCGCTTTGAGCACCGCGACCGGTTCTACCGCAAACTGGTGGCCGCGTCGCCGGTGGGCCAGCTCGGCAGCGGTTACCAGAAGGATTCCCTGTTGCGGTCGCTCGACAATGCACACCGCCTTTTGGCGTCACCGGCGGCGAAGGCGTTCGACCTGACCTTGGAAAAACCCGAAACGATCGCGAAATACGTTCCGGGCGGCTGGGACTTCACCAAGCGCCTCGGGGGCGACCAGAACCGCGAGGGAACCTACGAGAAGGCCAATGTGCAGCGCTTTGGGCTGGGCTGTCTGCTGGCTCGCCGTCTGGCCGAGGCGGGAGCGCGCTACATCGAGGTCACCACGGAATACATCCCGTTCCTGAATTGGGACACGCATGAGCATGGCCACGAAAAGCTGGTGAACATGAAGCTCGCCATCGACGGCGCGATCGCACAGCTCGTGCTGGACCTGGAAGAGCGGGGGATGCTCGACCGCACCCTCGTCGTCGTCGCCAGCGAGTTCAGCCGCGACATGATGCAGGAGGGCAAGCCCGACAAGCCCATCAAGGACCAGGTGCCCGTGCCGGAGCGCATCGAGTCGTTGACCCATTACGGCATGCACCGGCACTTCACCGACGCCGGTTGCGTGCTGCTGTTTGGCGGGGGCATCAAGCGCGGGCATCTGCACGGAATCACCGCCGACGAACGTCCCTGCAAGACCCTCCGGGATCGCGTGGTGATCCAGGACCTGCATGCCACCATCTATCGGGCGCTGGGAATTTCCCCGAAGCTCGCCTACGAGATCGAGAAACGTCCGTTCTACGTGACGCGGGATGGACTGGGAAAACCGATTGCCAGTCTGTTCTCGAAGACAGTCTGAAGACGCAGCCGGAATCCCGAACCGACGCGAGATTCCCTCACCCATGAACGTTCCCGTCTGTGTGGTCGATGCCTTCGCGACGGAGCGGTTTCGCGGCAATCCCGCGGCCGTCTGCCTGTTGCCGGAGCCGGCCTCGGCGGACTGGATGCAGCGGGTGGCGGCGGAGCTGAATCTGTCGGAAACCGCCTTTGTGGTTTCGCGGCCCGATGGGTGGGGGCTGCGGTGGTTCACGCCGACCACCGAGGTCGCGCTCTGCGGCCACGCGACCTTGGCGAGCGCTCACGTGCTCTGGGAGTCCGGCCGTCTCGCGCCCTCGGCCGCGGCGCGGTTCCACACAGAACACAGCGGCGCCCTCGTCTGCCAACGGGAAGGGCAGGTCATCATGATGGATTTTCCGGCTCGGCCGGCCGATTCGATTCCCATCGATCCCTCGGTTTCCCGGGCCCTGGGCGCGGAAGCAGTCTGGCTCGGGCGTTCCGCCTATGACCTGCTCTGCGAATTGCCTGACGAAACGGCAGTCCGGAAGCTGAAGCCGGATATGGCGGCATTGTCGGCAATTCCGGTGCGGGGGATCATTGTAACCGCGCGTGCCCGGGAGCGTTTTGACTTCGTTTCGCGGTTCTTTGCTCCCGGCGTCGGCGTGCCGGAGGATCCGGTGACCGGATCCGCACACTGCACTTTGGCGCCGTTTTGGGCGCTCCGCTTGGGGAAGACCCGCCTGCGCGGCTGGCAGGCCAGTGCCCGCGGCGGCGAGGTTACCACCGTGATGGCCGGCGAACGCGTTTGGCTCGGTGGAACCGCGGTGACCGTCTGGCGCGGTGAGCTCATCTGAGCCGGAGGTTGACCAAACAAAAAGCCGCCCGGATTGCTCCGGGCGGCTTCGAATTCAGGTCCGCCTCGTTACCTCGGCGGCAACTAATGGCTTACTTCTTCTTGGCCTTCGCCTTGGCGGCGGCGCGCTTCTCCTCGATCGCGGCCTGGGCGGCGGCGAGGCGGGCGACGGGCACGCGGTAGGGCGAGCAGCTCACGTAGGTCAGGCCCACGCGGTGGCAGAACTTGACGGAGTCAGGGTCGCCGCCGTGTTCGCCGCAGATGCCGAGCTTGATGCCAGGACGGGTCGCATTGCCCTTCTCGGCCGCGATCTTGACGAGCTGGCCGACGCCGGTCTGGTCGATCGAGGCGAAGGGGTTCTTCTTCACGATCTCGTTCTCGGTGTAGGCGCCGAGGAAGGAGCCGGAATCGTCACGCGACATGCCGAGGCAGGTCTGCGTGAGGTCGTTGGTGCCGAAGCTGAAGAACTCGGCGGTCTGCGCGATCTCGTCGGCCGTGAGGGCGCCGCGCGGGATCTCGATCATGGTGCCGACGGAGTAGGCGATCTTCACCTTCTTCTCCTTCTGCACGAGGGCGGCGACTTCGTGGACGATCGCGACCTGCAGATCGAGCTCCTTCTTGAAGCCGACGAGCGGGATCATGATCTCGGGCTTGGCCTTGAAGCCTTGCTTGGTCGCATCGGCGGCGGCCTCGAGGACTGCGCGGGCCTGCATGCGGGTGATCTCGGGATACTTGATGCCGAGACGGCAGCCGCGGAAGCCGAGCATGGGGTTGAACTCGTGCAACTCGTGCACGCGGGCCATGATCTTCTCGACGGGGACGCCGATCTTCCGGGACAGGTCCATCTGCTGTTCCTTGCTGTGGGGCAGGAACTCGTGCAGCGGGGGATCGAGGAAGCGGATCGTGGCCGGGTAGCCCTTCAACGCCTTGAAGATGCCGTGGAAGTCCTCGCGCTGGTAGGGGAGGAGCTTGGCCAGAGCGGCTTCGCGGCCGGCAAGGCTGTCGGCGAGGATCATCTCGCGCATCGCGTCGATGCGGTCGCCCTCGAAGAACATGTGCTCGGTGCGGGTGAGACCGATGCCGACGGCGCCGAAGGCGATGGCCTGGCGGGTCTGCTCCGGCGTGTCGGCGTTGGTGCGGACGGACAGCTTGGTGGCCTGGGAGCACCACTTCATGAGCTGGACGTAGTTCTTATACTTCTCGGTCTTCTGGGCTTCCTTGTCGTCGTTCAGGAGGCCGGAGATGATCTCGGAAGGAGCGGTCTTGATCTGGCCCGCATAGACGAGGCCGGAGGTGCCGTCGATCGAGAGGAAGTCGCCCTCCTTGTAGGTCACGCCGTCGATGGTCGTGGTCTTGGCATCGTAGTCGATGGCGACGCCGGCGGCGCCGCAGACGCAGACCTTGCCCATCTGGCGGGCGACGAGCGCGGCGTGCGAGGACACACCACCGCGAGCGGTGAGGATGCCTTCCGCCGCGATCATGCCGCGCAGGTCTTCAGGGGAGGTCTCGACGCGGACGAGGAGAACCTTCTCGCCCTTTTCAGCAGCAACAACGGCACGGTCGGCATTGAAGTAGATCTTGCCGGTGGCGGCGCCGGGGCCGGCCGGGAGACCGGTGGCGATGACCTTGGCCTTCTTGACCTCGCTGAGGTCGAAGATGGGGGCGAGGAGCTGTTCGAGCTGATCGGCCGGGTTGCGGAGAATCGCGGTTTCCCAGTCGATGAGCTTCTCCTTCACCATGTCGGCGGCGAACTTCAGCGCGGCGGCGGCGGTGCGCTTGCCGTTGCGCGTCTGGAGCATGAACAGCTTGCCTTCCTGGATCGTGAATTCGATGTCCTGCACGTCTTTGAAGTGCTTCTCGAGGGTCTTCCGGACGGCGAGCAGCTCGGCGTAGGACTTGGGCATGACGTCCTTGAGCTTGAGCACGGGCTCGGGGGTGCGGACACCGGCGACGACGTCTTCGCCCTGGGCGTTGACGAGGAATTCGCCGTAGAACTCGTTGGTGCCGTTCGCGGGATTACGGGTGAAGGCGACGCCGGAGCCGGAGGTTTCACCGGTGTTGCCGAACACCATCGCCTGCACGTTGACGGCGGTTCCCCATTCGGTGGGGATGTTGTATTTGCGGCGATAGACGATCGCGCGGTCGTTCATCCAGGAGGAGAACACGGCGCCGGCGGCACCGCGGAGCTGGTCCCAGGGGCTGTTCGGGAACACCTTGCCGGTGCGTTCCTTGACGAGCGCCTTGAAGCGCTTCACGAGCTCCTGCTGGTCGGCGGCGGTCAGTTCGGAATCGACGATGTCCTTGTGATAGACCTCGTGTTTGTAGTTGTGGATGACCGTCTCGAAGGGTTCGTGATCCTCGCCCTCCCGCTTCTGCACGCCGAGCACGACGTCGCCATACATCTGGATGAAGCGGCGGTAGCAGTCCCAGGCGAAGCGCTCGTTGCCGGTCGCCTTCACGAGCGCGAGCACGGTCTGGTCGTTCAGACCGAGGTTCAGGATCGTGTCCATCATGCCGGGCATGGAATCGCGGGCACCGGAGCGGACGGCCACCAGCAGCGGCATGCCCGAGGTGGCACCGAACTTCGTGCCCATGATCTTCTCCATGTTGGCCACGCCGGCCTCCATCTGGGCCTGGAGTTCCTTGGGATACGTCTTCTTGTGGGCGTAGTAGTAGGTGCAGACCTCGGTGGTGATCGTGAATCCCGGAGGAACGGGGAGACCGATGCGGGTCATTTCGGCGAGGTTGGCGCCCTTGCCGCCGAGGAGGGCCTTCATGGTCCCGTCGCCGTCGGCTTTTTTGTTGCCCCAAGTGTAAACGTATTTCGGTGCTTTTGGCATAACTGCTGTCTGTCTTTTGTGGAAATCAGGCGGCAAACCGCCGGAAAAGTGAGCCGAGACGCTAACAGGGGCGGGGGAAGCGTCAACGGGGAGAAATTCCCGGAACCGGGGCGGGTGGGAGGACGCGGCGAGGGGGATTCCTTCCGGCTCGGATTTCCCCAGAGCCCGAACCTCCGCTCACCACCCGATCATAAAAGGCTGAAGCCCCGCCGATGCGGTAGCCAGGCGACCGGCATCAACATTCGGGCTGTGGTTGCCCCTATCCCGGCGGAGTCTCAGGTGCCAAACGTCTGGCGCAGGTAGCGCAAACTCTCCCGGGCGATCACCTCTGGACCCTCCTCAAACTTGAACACCTCCACGGAAACATGCCCGGCATAGCCCACTTCCTTCAGGGCGGCGGCGATCGGGTTGAAATCCACGTCGCCAAACCCGGGCCCCTTGAGGTTGGCGTCGTTGGCGTGGAAATAGGCGAACTTGCCGGCGGACTCCCGGATGATCTGCGGAATCGGCTTTGCCTCCGAACACATCGCCTTCACGTCCAGCATGATCTGAAAAGCCTTGGATCCGGCCTGCTCCGCCAGGGCGATGGTGTCGGCTGCGGTGTTGAGGAAGTTCGTTTCGCTCGGCGCCAAGGGTTCGAGGCAGATGGTGATGCCGTGCCGTTCTGCGAGCGAAATGGCCCGGGCGAAGGAGTCGAGGCAATGCTTGCCGGCTTCGGCAGCCGTGACGCCGGGGAGCAGGTCGCGACGCTTGGGTGAACCGAAGATCATGAACTTGCCGCCAAGGTCCGCGCAGAACTCGATGGCGGCGACCAGATAGTCGCTGGTCCGGGCGCGCACTGCCGGGTCGGGATGGGTCACATAAAAACCCTCGGTGTAGGCGAGCACCCAATGAATGCCGGAAATGGCGAGGCCGGCCTGTTCCGCGGCGGAGCGGATTTCCTGTCTCGTGTCGGCCGAAATGTCGGTGACCAGCGGGCTGAAACTGAACGGCGCAATCTCGATGGCCTCATAACCGGTTTCGCGGGCGAAGGCGCAGGCCCGGTCAAACGGCCAGTCCTTGAAGATCTCGCTGCAAATGGTAAAACGCACAGGGGCAATCCTAGCATCGTCACGGAAACAGGGCACCTGAATCCTCCGCTTCGTCGCTTGCCGGCAGACCGCCCCCGCGGCTTTGCTTGCCGGACATGAAACGGCTGCTGCTGTGGGGGACATTGCTGGCCTTGGGACTCAAGTCGTGGGCTTGGGACTACGAAGGCCACCGCCTGATCAACGAAATCGCGCTGGCCAGTCTGCCGACGAATTTCCCGGCCTTCGTCCGAGCGCCGGCCAACGCGGAGCGCATCGCGTTTCTCGCCGGCGAGGCGGACCGCTGGCGCAACACGAGCGAGCTGGGGCTCAAGCACGTCAACAACCCGGACCATTTCCTCGACCTGGAAGATTTGGCGCCGCTCGGGCTGGAGCTCACCAATGTCAGTGCCTTTCGCCATGAGTTCGTCGCGCAGGTCGCCGTCGCCCGGGCCAAGGAGCCGGCCAAGTTCCCGCCCACGGACCCTCTGGTGGATCAGGACCGGACCAAGTGGCTGCCCGGATTCCTCCCCTGGCGGATCAATGAGGACTACGCCCGGCTCAAGTCCGCCTTCAGCTACCTCCGCACGTTCGAGAAGTTCGGCGGCACTCCCGACGAGATCGCCAACGCGCAGGCCAACGTGGTCTATCTGATGGGCCTGATGGGGCACTTCATCGGCGATACCGTGCAGCCGCTGCACGTCACGCGGAACTACAACGGATGGGTGATGGACAACCCGAACGGCTACACCACCAACCGGACGTTCCATGGCTGGATCGACGGCGGCTATTTCAAGAAGGTGGGGCTCGACCGTGCCGCGCTCCTGGCGAAGGCGGAGCCCGCCCGGACTGTCTGGGAACGGACGCCGGGAACAAATCGCGACAATCTGTTCCCGCTCGCGCTGGCGTTTGTGGCCCAACAGGCGCCGTTGGTCGAAACCCTCTACCAGATGGAGAAGGAAGGGCGCCTCTCCGGCAACGGCGAGCGCGGTCTCGAAGGCCGGGAAGTGCTCGGCAAACAGCTCGTCCGCGGCGGTCAGATGCTCGGCGATCTCTGGCTGTCGGCGTGGCAGTCCGCCCCCGTGGACGGCTACCTGCGCAGCCAACTGGCCCTGCGCCAGACCGGCGGCGCGCCGCCCAAGTGAGCCCTGGGCGGGATTGGCCGAAAAATCTTCCGGCAACTCGCCAACTTGGCCTTGCACTTGCCTGCCGAATGACGTTGTTAGCGCGCCGCGTCGCCGCCAGTTGGCAACGCCCTGTCACAACGTCACATGCACCCGCTTCGTCCGGCCAGTTCGCCGTTGCAGCGCCTTCAGGTGAAGGCGACCCAAAAGCCCGTCAACTTCCTCTGCCTCGCTCCGCAGGCGCAGAGCGTGTTCCTGGTTGGGGACTTCAACGACTGGGACCCCACCACCCATCCGATGAAGAAGGGCTTCGACGGTTCGTGGCAACTGGCCGTCACACTGGGCCACGGCGGCCATCACTATCAGTTCATCGTGGACGGCAAGCCGGTCAACGACCCCCGGGCTCAGGGCCTCGCGCGCAACGAACGCGGCGAAAAGGTGTCGATGATCCTCGTGAGCTGAGCCGGTTCACATCGGTTCGCCGGGAATCATCCATGAAAAGTCTGGAGGCCCAACAAATCCGCGCTGCGCTGGCCGCGTTGCCGGGGTGGACCCGGAGGCGGAAGGCGATCCGGCGAACGTATGTTTTCCCGGACTTCGTGGCAGCGATGAAGTTTGTGAACGCCGTTGCCCGTGCCGCCGAGAAGGCCCAGCACCATCCGGATATCGACATCCGCTGGAACAGCGTGACGCTGGTTCTGACCACCCATGACGCCGGTGGGCTCACGGAACTGGATTTTCGAATGGCCGCGCAAAGTGATCGACTGGCACTTCGGCACTCTGCGGAACAGGTGCATTCCCGATAGGGCAGGGTGCCCGTTCGGCATTGCTGCCCGGCGGAGGAGCAGACACTCTAGGAAAGCTCTCCGGAACACACTCCTGCCATGCAGATCCAGCGACTCTTCCAGCGCGCCCTGTCGGCTCCACGCCGCGGCTTCACCCTGATCGAACTGCTCGTGGTGATCGCCATCATTGCGATCCTGGCGGGCATGCTCCTGCCGGCGCTCGGCAAGGCCAAGGCCAAGGCCCAGATGACCAAGTGCCTCAACAACAACCGGCAGGCCGGCCTGGGCACGATCATGTATCTACAGGAGTATCAGGTTTACCCGGGCTGCCTCTTTGCCTCCGGCGGCTTCCGCTATGTCTGGGCTCCCCGCCTGTTTTCGCAGATTGGCACCAACCGGGCGGTCTTTTCCTGTCCCAGCGCGTCTCCGTTCAGTTGGTGGGACACGAATATCAACCGGACCCTCGGGGCTCCCAACCTTACCGGCGGCGGCCGTGATCCGTGGGGCATCAGCGAAACGTCCCTCTTCTCGATGGGCTACAATGACTGGGGCGCGGCTCCTGCCGGCGGAACGCGCGGCCTCGGAGGGGACGTGGATCAACCGCAGTTTCCGCCGATCCGCGAAGCTGCGGTCAAGAGTCCGTCGGAAATGATCATGCTTGGCGACAGCAAGCCTGGGGCCGGCGGCAAGGTGACCCGCACGAGCCGGGGACAGTTCGACGCGAACATCGATCCCACGACCGAGGCCGAATGGCCGTCCAACCGCCACGGCGGCCGCACTGTCCTGATGTTCTGTGACGGGCACGCGGAATCCGCCCGACGCAACGACGTGATCGATCCCAACAACGAGATGTGGCATAGGCGCTGGAACAACGACAACGGCCTGTCTTCTCGGTGGAGCGTCAACCGGAACGTCGCCGCCCAGGTTGATCCCTGATTTCTCCGGGCCGGAGGGCACAGGTTTCTGCCGGTGGAACTGAGTCAGCTTACCCGGCCAGCAGTTCCCGCCGCACCCGACCGTCGCTGAGCGCCATGGGCCGGCCCACGGGTGTTTGCAGCTCCTTCTCGGGATCCAGCCCGAGCGCGGCTTGCACGGTGGCATGCAAGTCCTGCACCTTCACCGGCTGATCGGGGGCCTTCTTGTCACCGCCCGGATCGGTGGCGCCGAAGACGTGCCCGCGCCGGAAGCCTCCGCCCGCCAAAGCGACGGAAAATCCGTGCGGCCAATGGTCCCGTCCGCCGAGGGGATTGAGCGTGGGCGTCCGGCCGAATTCGCCGCCGCAGAGCACGATTGTGGACTCGAACAGTCCGCGGGCCTTCAGGTCCCGCAGCAGCGCTGCGAAGGCCGGATCCAGCTGGGCAACACGCCGGCCCTGAAGCTCGTGGTTGTTGGCGTGGGTGTCCCAGCCGTCGAGCGTGACCTCCACGCAGCGGACGCTCTGCTCGATCAAGCGCAAGGCGGCGAGGCAGCCGCGGCCGAACGGCGTGTCGCCATACGCCGCCCGCTGGCTGGCCGGGGCTTGGTTCACGTCGAAGGCGGCGAGCTGGGCCGAGCCCATGATCCGCCGGGCGCGTTCCATCGATTGCCGGTGCTGGGTAACGTTTTCGTCCAGGCCCGGTGCCCGGCCTTGGGCAAAGGCTCGTTCCACCACGGACACGTCCGCCCAGCGCCGTTCCTGCCGGGCCGCGGACACGGTGCCCGCGACGTCCTGCACCGGGCCCTTGGGGTCATGCAACTTGAAGGCATCGAACGCCGCGCCCAGGTAGCCGCCCCGGGCCGGCCATTGGTCCGGCAGGATGGAAATGTGTCTTGGCAGGTCCATCGCCTCGTCAGGCATCTGGTGGCAGAGCACCGCGCCCAAGGCCGGATGCACCAGCGTGGTGACCGGCCGGTAACCGGTCTTCATGCTGTAAACCGCCCGCTCGTGGTCGGCCTCGGGACTGACCACGGAACGGACGAGCGTCACGTCGCCCATCATTTCAGCGAGATGCCCCAAGCCGTCTGCCAGTCGGACTTCGGGCAAGGCGGTGCGGATGGCTTTGCTCCCGAACGCGATCTTGCTTCCGGGATGCGGGTCGAAAGTCTCCAGCTGGCTGGGCCCGCCGGCCAGCCACAGAATGATCACTGACCTGGCCGGACGGCCGCGGGGAGCACGCTCCTCGGCGCGGGCCAACTGGCGGGCGATGGGCGTCAGCCACGCCAGACTGCTCCAGCCGGCCAGCTTGAGCAGCGTGCGTCTCGAAAGATGCTCCGTGGAGCCGCAGCTGCCGGTGCTGGAGAATGGGAGAGAATTCATTGGGCCGGGGACGGGTCAGTGGTTCCAGGAAAACTCCGTCGAATTGAAGAGGGTCCAATACAGGTCCGCCATCCGGTCGGCGCGTTTGCCGGTGCCGGACCGAAGGCGTTCGGTGAAGTGCCGCAGCTCCTCCGGGCTGGGCCGGCGGGTCAGGACTGCAAGGTAGGCAGTCTCCACCGCGGTCCGGTGGTTCTTCGTCACCGTGCCGATGCGGGTGGCAGCATTGAAGACGAGGTCTTCCTTGGTTCGTTCGTGCACGAGTTGGCCGTTCATCAGGATGAGCCGTTGCGGGATGGTTCCGCTGAATTCGTCGAACTCGTCGCGGCCGAGGTCGCCGAAGCGGGTGACAAAATCCTTTTGCTGGAAGTGGCGGATCACGCGCGCCACCACATGGGAATCCGCATCAATCGTCCGCAAGTTCGACGCCTGCAGGATGCTGCCGGCCACCTGTTCCGGGCGCAGGCGGGTCAGCGGGAACACAGCCCACGCGGATTCCGCTCCGGATGCCGGCGGGCTGGCCGGTTTGCCGCGGCTGTCGAGCTGGAACACCCGCGTGGCCGCAATCAGCCGCAACAGCCGCTGGAGATCGAAACCGTGGGCGATGAGGTCGTCCGCCAGCGTTTCGAGGCCCGGCGGAAACGGACCGTCCAACGGCAGCGAATCAATCGGCTTCACCAGCGGCCGGTTGAACAGCAGCGCCCAGGCGCGGTTCACCAGCGTGCGGGCAAACGGCCGGTTGTCGGGATGCGTCACCCAGGTCGCGAGGCGCTCGCGCAACGGTCCGTCCGCGGGCAGCGGTTCGGCGTGGAACGGCACCTTCGGCGGCACCGTTTCCGCGTCGGCCCGGCCGAGGTAGCGAAACTCATAGGCCTTGGCCGGATCGTCGCGGACCCCGGTGAGGGACATTCCCGTGCCGGCGAAAAACGCGGCCAGCTGGTGGAAGTCCTGCTGTTTCCAGCGGTCGCCGAACTTGTCGTGGTGGCATTGCACGCAGTCGAACCGGACCCCGAGAAAGGCCCGCGATACCCGGGCGGCCAGCTTCACCTCGTCGGGGCCCTCGTCGTCGTTGTTTTGGTCCACGGTGGCCGTGACGAAGTTGACCGCCGGCTGGCTGGTCCAGATGCCGGTGGCGGTCAGAAGGTCCTTCACCACCGCGTCGTAGGGACGGTTTGCGCGGATTTGCTCCCGCAACCAGCTCACCAGCCGGTGCCGCCGATAGACGATGAACGGTCCGTCCTCGACCCCGACCACGATGCGGGCAAACCGTTCCGCGAGGTAATCCGTGCTCCGGGCGTCGGCGAACAGGTGCGACAGCCACCACTGGATCCGGTCGCCGGACGGCCGGGCCTCGGCCGCGCGAATTTCCTCGACCGACGGCACGGTGCCGGTCAGCGCCAACGACAGCCGGCGGAGCAGCGTCAGATCGTCCGCTCGGGCGGCGGGCGTCAGCCCGAGCCGGTGCCACGCGTCGGCGAATTCGGCGTCCACCCGCGCCACGGTCGCCTGGAAGTCCGGTTGACCGGCGAACTTCAGGCCGGCGGCTGGTGGTTCCGGAAAAGGCGCCGGGCGCAGCCACCGGCCCACGGCCAACGCGGTCACAGCGAGGGCGGCAACCAGCAGCAGCAGATTTCGGCAAAGCGGCTTCATGCGGGTTGGGAGCGCTGACGTCGGCACAGGGTTCCGCGGAAGATTGCTGAAACCTCTCGCCGGCGAACTGGTTGTAATAGCGACGGAGACAGCGAAAGGTTTCAACCAATTGAACGTCACGATTCCCAGCGTTGGTTCCGCTTCGGAACAGCCCGGGCCCGTCCCGGTGGATGGTCCGGCCGTCGCGCTGGCGGGGCCCGCTCCGTGGTGGCTGCGAGCGGTGTTCCGGGTGGCGTTCGCGTTGGATTGGCTGTTTGGGCTCCTTACCCTGATCGTCGCCCTGTCCGCCCTCGCCGTGGTTCCCGGATTGAACTTCCTGAGCTTGGGCTACTTGCTGCACGCCAGCGCCATGGTAGCGCGGACGGGCCGCCTGCGGGCCGGACTCGTTGGCATCCGGCGGGCGGCGCGATTGGGACACGTCCTCGTCGGCGTCTGGCTGGTGTTGCTGCCGGTGCGATTGGCGGCGGGGCTGGCGGAAGACGCCGCGTTGGTAAATCCCGGTGGCGCCTCGGCCGGCGGGTGGCAGGTGGGAGTCACGATTTTCGCCGTGCTGGCGATCTGCCAGATAGCCTGGGCCGGCATCCGGGGCGCACGGCTTGCCCATTTTCTGTGGCCGGCCCCGGTGCGATTCTGCCGCTGGTTCGCGGAGCCGGAACCATTGACCGAAAACGCCCGTGCCGTGGTCCGCTACTTCGCGGAGTTGCGGCTGCCCTATCTGTTCTGGCTGGGCTTCAGGGGTTTTGCGGGCGCGTTGCTGTGGCTGGCGGCGCCCGTGGGGCTGCTGCTCTTCGCGGCACAACTGGAGGCCGGGAAAGGCGGCGGCCTCTTCGGGTTGCTGGGCGGTGGGTTGCTGGCGGTGGTGGTGCCGGTGCTGCCGTTCCTGCAGGTGCGGTTCGCGGTGGAAAACCGGTTCCGGGCGTTCTTCCAAGCCGGCGCCGTGCGCCGCCAGTTTCGTCACGCCCCGCTGGCGTTTGCGATAGCGTTGGTCGTCACGCTGCTGTTCGCGCTGCCCCTCTACCTGCTCAAGATCGAACTGCCGCCGCGGGAACTCGCCTGGCTGCCCAGCCTGGTGTTCGTGCTCTTCATTTTCCCGGCGCGCCTGTTGACCGGCTGGGCGTGGTCCCGGGCAACCCGTCGCGACCAACCTCGCCCCGCCGTGGCCCGCTGGACCGCCCGGCTGGCCTTCGTGCCGGTGGTGGGTCTCTACGTGCTGCTGGTTTACGCCACCCAATTCCTCGCGTGGAACGGCACGCTGGGACTGCTGGAGCAACATGCCTTTCTGATGCCGGCGCCGCTTTTGGGGCCGTGAATTCCCGCTGCGCGCCGCCGGATGGTTTTCGGATTGTCCATCGGCCGGGCTTTGCCGCCACACTTAGGCGGTGGCCGATTCCACAAACCAACCGCTCCCGGCTGAATCCGCATTGCACCGCGGCGCGGCCGCGTTTGTGACCACCCGGTGGAGCGTGGTGCTCCGGGCGGGCGGGGTGACCGAACCCGAAGCCGCCCAGGCGTTGGGACAGCTTTACGAGGCCTACTGGTATCCACTCTACGCCTACATCCGCCGGCGCGGACACGGCCCCGAGTCGGCCCGCGATTTTGTCCAGGAAGTGTTCCTCCGCCTGCTGGAGAACAACCAGCTGTCGTCCGTTGCGCCGGAGCGGGGCCGCTTCCGTTCCTATCTCCTGACCGCCGTGAACCACCTCCTTGCCGGCGACTGGCAGCGGCAGAACCGCGTCAAACGCGGCGGCGGGGTGGCGCCGGTCGAACTGGATGCGCTCGCGGCCGAGGAGCGTTACCGCGTCGAGCCGCCGGACGCGCGTTCGCCGGAAAAGCTCTACGACCGGCGCTGGGCGCTGGCCTTGCTCGACCGCGTGTTCGCCCGCCTGCGGGCGGAATGGCAGGCGGCGGGGAAGGGCGCCATGTTCGATGGCCTGCGTGGTTTCCTGTCCGGCGAGGATGCCCAGGGTTACGCCGCCGCGGGTGCGGCAGTGGGGCTGAGCGAAGGCGCGGCACGGGTCACCGTGCACCGGTTGCGCCAGCAGTATCGCGAACGGCTGCGGGACGAGATTGCGCAGACCGTGGATGAACCCGGCCGCGTGGACGACGAACTGCGGCACCTGCTGGCCGCCTTGCGCGAATGAAGCGGTTCGTCCGTAACGAACCGCTGGCTTCGCTGCTAATCCCCATCAGCGGGTCCAGCCGGACCCCGGACTGAATCATGCCGTTGGCGACCGCCTGTCCGCGCTGCGGTTCCACCGCGACGCACGAGAGCGCGTGGGGCGTCTGCCCTGCGTGCGCGCTGGAGTTTGGCCTGGCGGGTTACGACATCGCGGCGGTTTCCGTCGGCTTCGCGGAGGAAAACGCGCCGCTGCGGGGCCGGTTTGGCGATTACGAAATCCTCGGTGAAATCGCTCAGGGCGGCATGGGCGTGGTTTACCGCGCACGACAACTCAGCCTCAACCGGCTAGTCGCCCTGAAGATGATTCGGGCGGGGCAACTTGCGACCGCCGCCGACATCCGGCGTTTTCGCGAAGAGGCGGGCACCGCCGCACGGCTGCATCATCCCGGCATCGTGGCCGTGCACGAAGTCGGGGAACTCGACGGCCAGCATTTCTTCGCGATGGAACTGGTCGAGGGCCGCAGCCTCGCGGAGATCCTCGCCGGCAATCCGCTGGCGCCTGCGGAAGCTGCCCGGATCGTCGCGCAGTTGGCGGCCACAATCGCGCATGCCCATGCGCACGGCGTCCTGCACCGCGACCTCAAGCCGTCCAACGTGATGCTGGACGCCCACGGCATGCCGCGGGTCTTGGACTTTGGGTTGGCCCGTTCCGGCGAGTCTGCCGGCGATCCGACGCTCACCGGCACGGTGCTGGGTTCGCCCAGCTACATGCCACCGGAGCAGGCGCTCGGCCGTCTCCGCGAGGTCACCGTCCGCAGCGACGTCTATTCGCTCGGCGCGATCCTCTACGAGGCCCTGACCGGACGGGCGCCGTTCCGCGCCGCCAGCGCTGTCGAAACCCTGCGGCTGGTGACCGGTCAGGAACCCGTCGCGCCGCGCGCGCTGAATCCGCGGCTGCCGCGTGATCTCGAAACCATCTGCCTCCGCTGCCTCGCGAAATCCCCGGCGGACCGCTACGCGAGCGCGGACGAACTGGCGGCGGAACTGGAGCGATTCCAACGCGGCGAACCGATCCTTGCCCGACCCGTGTCGGCCGCGGAACGGCTGTTCCGTTGGTCGCGCCGGCACCCGGCGTTGGCCGGTTCGCTGCTGGCCATCGCCCTGTTGCTGCTGGCCGTCACCGGGATTTCTGTCTTCGCGGCGTGGCGCCTGGAACGGGCCCGGGCACAGACCGCCGGGGCGGAAGCCGAGGCGCGTGAGCAGCTCCGCGGTGCGCTGTTGGCCCAGGCACGCGCCAGCCGGTTCACCGGCCGAGCCGGACAACGCTTCGAAGCGCTCAAGGCGGCGGAATCCGCGGCCCGAATCCGGCCCGGGCGCGATGCCCGGGACGAAGTGGTCGCCGCACTCGCGCTGCCTGACGTTGGCCGGGCGCCGGCATGGTCGCTGACGAATGTCGGTGCCCGGGTGTTGTTCGACCTCGACCGGGAGCGTTATCTCACCGAGGAGCCCGGCGGTGGTCTCGCCGTGCGGACGTTGCGCACCCACGCGCCGTTGGCGCGCCTGGCGACCGACGGCAAACTGGTCCGGGGTTTTCCCGTCTTCGCGCCCTCGGGTCGCTGGCTCGCGAGCCGGCTCAACGACGACTCGCTCCGCGTCTGGTCGCTGCCCGGCGGCGAAGTGGTCTGGGCCTTGACCAATCGCCCGTATCCGGACCGCACCCGCTCGACCCGTTTTGGGGATGAACTCGTCTTCGACCCGGCGGAACGCTGGCTCTCGGTCGGCTTGCCCGAAGGCGGCCTGACGTTTCACGAAACCGCTTCCGGCCGGGAGTTGGCGCGCTGGCGCAGTTCGCTGATTGCCCAACGCGCCGCCGTGTCGCCGGCTGGCGACCACTTGGCCGTGGGTGATTTCACGGTGGCCTCTTCAAACCTCTTCGTCGTGCTGATCGATCCGCTCACCGGCGCCGAGGCGGGACGCCTCGACGGAATCTCCGGCACCCGGGGTCTGGCGTGGACGCCCGATGGCCGGAAGCTCGCCGTCGCGCGCGGCGGCCGGGTGGAGATCGTGGACGTGCCATCGGGTCGCCAGTTCCGCCGTCTGGAAACGCCTGACGGACCGGCGATGGACCTGCGCTTCGATCCGACCGGGGAGTGGCTGCTGTCCCATTCGAGCCGCTCGGTATTCCGCTGGTGGTCGGTGCGCGAGGGACGGGTCGCACTCGAACTGACCGAACCCGTGAACCTCGCAACGAAGGTCGGTGTGTCGGCCGACTTCCGGCGCGTGGCCGGTGCCGGGCAGGCGCTGGAAGTGGGCGAACACCGCTTCGAACCGTCGGCCGTCTATCGCGCCGTGCCGCCGCCGGAGGCCGCGTCGTCGTTCCAGGTCGGCTCGGCCATAGGCACGGTGGATTTCAGTCCCGACGGCGGCTGGGTTTCGGTGGCCTGCCTCGACGAGGTGCATATTCGCGCGTCGGACACCGGCGCGCTCGTGGCCCGGCTGATTCGGCCGCTGCAAAGCGATTGGCTCACCGCACGGTTTGGCAACGACCGGACAACAGTCTTCGTCAGCAGCCGGGCCCACGGGCTCTTTCGCTATCGGTTGAGCGTGGATGCGGTCGGCCTTTGGAGCTTCGATGCCGGGGAACTGCTCGACGGTGAGGCGGATTTCCTCCTGTGCTCCCTGCATCGGCCGACCGGCCGGTTAGCCCTCGCCTCGGCCCGCAAGCACAATGCCTTCAAGCTGCTTTCCCCCGACGGTTCGGCGCCGACCGTGAAGTGGCCCGCCGTGCAGGCCTATGAAATCGGCTTCAGTCCCGATGGGCGGACCGTGGCGGCCAACGCTGCGCCCACGTCGGACGAAAAGATCCCGCGCCAGATTGAACTGCGCGACGCCTTGACCGGCGAACTTCAGCGCACGCTGGACGCCGGTATCGGCGCGACTGCCCGCTGGAGTGCCGACGGACGCTGGCTCCTCACCGCGACGATGCCGGACCGTGTGGACCTGTGGCGCACGTCGAGCTGGACCCGAGGTCCGGCCTTGCCGAAGGAAGTTCAGGCGGCCAACGGCACCTTCGCGCTGTCGCCGCACGGCGATCTGCTGGCCGTGTTCAACGAGGTGGAGACGTTCCTGGTCCGCACGACCGACGGCGAATTGCTCGCCAAACTCACCGAACCGCCCGGCACGCTCGGCTACGTCACCGACATGACCTTCAGTCCGGACGGACGGAAGCTCGCGCTGCTGCGACGCAATGCCGTGCTCGCGCTGTGGGACCTGGAACGGCTGCGCGCGGAATTGGATTCGCGCGGGCTCGGTTGGTGAATGGAGGACAGGACTCCGGCCGGGCCTCTGGTCATCGGCGAAACATTCCCTGTAACGAATCCGCGGAAGCGTTGCTGTAGAGGGTGAGTGCGATTGGGCGTTCCGCCCGGTCCGCTCGCCCAACACGATGACGCCGAGGAAAACACGCGGGACGATGCGCTGGCTGCCGGTAGCCCTGGGGTGGTGCCTGAGCGGTGCGGAGCTGGCTGCGCAAGTCAGCCTGCCCACCCTGCAGTTGCGCCGGACCGACGATGGCCGGCTGCAGGTTCAGACGACGGGAGCTACGGTCGGGCTCGCGCTGGAGCAAGCGGACTCACTCGTTGCGCCGGTGGTGTGGCGTTCCGCCCAGATGGCCGCGGATGGTTCGGTTGAAACCGGCGGCGAGACCCGGTTCTTTCGGTGGCGCCAGGCGGACAACTTTTTGCCGGTGGTTTCGAGGTGGCTGGAATTCACCGAACCGGCGTCGCAGGTGCGGCCGGGGGAGCCGGTTCAGTTCGAGCTCGATCCCGCGGCCACCTTGGCCGGGGCGGTTACATGGCGGGTGGACGGGGTGGTCGGAGGCAGCGCGGAAGCGGGATTCATTTCGCCCGCCGGACTTTTCCAGTCTCCGATGCCGGTAGCCGAGCGCGCCGTGGAGATCACCGCAGAACTGGCGCTGGGCGACGGCACGGTCGCGCAGGCCCGGACCCGATTGACGGTGCAGGCGATGCCGCCGCCTGCCGGCGAACGACGGTTGCCGGCGGCAACGGGTGGAACGGTTGTCGCCACCGACGGACGGGCCCGGCTGATGGTGCCCCCGGGAGCGGTCGGAACCGATTCGACCTGGTCCGTTGCAGCCCTGCCGGCCCGCGAACTGGCTTCGTTCGATGGGGAAAATCACGAGGCCTTGGCCGTGCTGACGTTGGCGCCGGATGGCGTGGAGTTTTCCTCGCCGGTCCGGGTGGAATTCCCCCTGGATCGCTGGGTGACGCCGGGCGAGCTGCTGCCCCTGTTCGTCGAGCGTGCCGGCGCGGGCTGGGTGGCTGCGGAACTGTCGGCCGAAGTGCTGCCGGATGGCTTCACGGCGGCCGCGGAACTGCCGCACTTTTCCCGTTGGTCCGTGCTGCGACCGCGGCCGCTGGTGCCGGTTGCTTCCGCGGCACCGACAGTGACCAGCGTGGAGCCGGCGTCCCTGCGCGAAGGCGAACTCCGTCCGCTGCTCCTGCGCGGCCGCGACTTCAACCTTGTGACGCGGGTCGAAGTCTATGACGGCTCCGCGCTGACGCCGTTTCCGACGCCCCTGCTGGAGGTTCGCCAGTTCGCGTTTGAACCGACGTCGCCGGGCGAGTTCGGCGTGCTGCTGAAATCCTTGCCCAATTCGCGCCAGCCGGCCGGAACAGACCTTGCCTACCGGCTCCGGCTCACGGTCCGGCCGGGAGTTTTTCGCGACGTTCCCATCACCGTAACCGGACTCGACGAATTTACCCTCGCACCGGGGCAGTCGTTCACGATTCCGGCACAACCGGCGACGAACCGCGCCACGTTCTCGCGGATCGAGATCGCGGCGGGGGCCCGCCTCGAAAGCCTTGCCCGCGTCCTGGCGTGGCAGGCGACCGATTCGGTGGACCTGCGGGGCACCGTGACCGCCGCCGGCCCCGACGGTCCCGCCGCGCAGGTGGCGCAACCCGGCCGAATGGCGGAACCGGACCGCTCGCGAACCGGTTCCGGAGATGGTCGGGAAGCGCTGCCCGGTGGCGACCGTCCGGGTTCGCGGCCGAACGGTCAGCCCCTTCGGGCGGTAAATCTGAACGAATACCTCCCCGGCGCACTCGGCCGAACCTTCGGCCGGGCGGGCGAAACCGGCGCGGCGAACGGCGATGAAGCGGGTGTGTTGCCGGCCTTCGGTGAGGAAATGTATGCCCTGTTTGGCCGGCAACTGAACGCCCTGCGGGCGGAGTCTTCGCCGTGGGTGTTCGACTTGGGCAGAGACCTCGCGACGGACTTGGTCGCGGATCACCCCGAGGGGCAGCAAGGGCACCAGGGCGCTCCCGGAGGCCGGATCATTCGGGCGCCGCGCTATGGCTTCCATGCCGGCCTCCGGCAAATCGCCCCTGGTGGTGGTGGCGGTGGTGGCGGCGGTTCCTTCCGGGTCGGCGACCTGGACCGAAATCGCGAATTCATCGTCGGGCTAGGCGGCGGGGCCGGCGGTGGTGGTGGCGGCGCGGTCAGCCTGGTCGCGGGTGAGTCCGTGACCGTGGGGACCGAAGCCGTGGTGGACACTTCCGGCGGCAATGGCGGCGATGGCGGCCGGCCGGTGGGACACAACTACACCGAAAATCCCGGTATCCCCCGCAGTCGCGGTGGCGGCGGCGGACCGGGCGGGGCGGGGAGCGTCCATGTCTTGGCCGGCGAACGCCTGGCGCTTGCGCCGGGAGCCTGGCCGCTCCGGCACCGGGCCGGCGAGTGGGGGGAGGGCGGGTTCCTGATGACGGTGCAGTCTCACGACCTAGCGACGCCGCCGTCGTGGCTGGCGCCAATCCCGGAACTGCCGGCTTCGGCTCAGGGCGAGCTGGCCGGACCGGATTTCTCGGCGAGCGACCTGGGCATCCGCACGGCGATCCGGTTTGGACGGGCGGTCGCGGCCCAGGCGCTGAATCCTTCCCAGCAGGACGTCGCGGTGCGGGTGTTCAACCGGCGCGGAGTCACCACCAACCAGGTGCGCGGGGTCAGTGCCGCGCAACGCCAAGTGCGGTTTCTGCTCGCGCCGGGCACCAATCGGGTCGAACTCACCTCCTTGACGGATCACGCGGTGCTGAATCGTGAAATCCTCGTCCTGAACTCGCCCGATGCCGACGGCGACGGACTCGCGGATGCCGAGGAACGGGCCCTGGGCTTCGATCCGAACAACGCGGACACGGATGGCGACGGCATTCCCGACGCCGAGGAGTTTCTGGCCGGGGGCAGTTCGGTTCCCGGCGACCAGGATGGGGACGGCGTGCCCAACACGACGGAGCTCGCCGCGGGCTCCGACCCGAACGATCCGGGAAGCACGCCGTGGAATGCCAATCTCGGCTCGGGTGCCAACCGCGGTCTGTTTGTCGCCGCGCCCACCGGGCTGCGGGTGATTCGGCCGCAGCTCACCGGCTCGCAGTTGCTGGGGCGGGGCGCGTCGGTGGCGCTGCCGCGGGAGCTGCGGCTCATTCGCCCCGACTTGGGCAGCACCGGCGGGCTGGCGCCGCGTCCGGTGTCGGGTCCGTCCGGGCTGCGCGTGATCCGCCCCACACTGGGCGGTGACTCCGGCGTTGCGGCCGAATTTGTGCCGGGATCGCCTCAATTTCTGCGGGTCCTGCCGCCGCCTGCCTTTTAGTCCTGAAATTCCATCAATACTTCATGAAACCGTTTCCAAAGTTGGTTGCCCTCGCATTCGTCGTCGTCGCCGGTGTGGCGTTGCAGGCGCAAAACCAAACCTTCCAGTCCGGCAGCACCGGTGCGGACCTCGCATTCGCTCCCACCCGCGACATCAACATCGTGCTGCCTCCGGACGGCCGGCTGAACTACACCACGGTGCATGTGCCGCCGAACGTCACCGTGACCTTTACTCCCAATGCGGCCAACACGCCGGTCTATCTTTTGGCCACGGGTGGCGTGTTCATTGAGGGAAATATTCGAGTGGACGGTGAGGGCGGCACTTCTCTCAGGGGCGGGCGGGGAGGACCGGGTGGGTTCGCCGGCGGCATGCCGGGCATCCTCGGCGCCGCGCCCGGCAACGGCCAAGGGCCGGGTGGCGGGCAGGGGCATTTGGATGCCAACCAAGCTGGGCGGGGAGTGTATGGCAGCCGTTCCACCGCGGTTCGGGCTTTGGACGGCGAAGTTTACGGTAGCCAGTTGCTGGTCCCGCTCGTCGGTGGTTCGGGCGGCGGCGGCTTCGCGAATCAGGGCGGGGGCGGGGGCGGCGGGGCGATCTTGATCGCCTC